>Ga0302164_10000089_pt1 | contig 37797 bp, 33 predicted proteins | sample I_Fen_E3_1_FD_193500 | JGI IMG/M metagenome (GOLD analysis project Ga0302164, IMG submission 193500) | Peat permafrost microbial communities from Stordalen Mire near Abisko, Sweden - I_Fen_E3_1 | ecosystem: Environmental > Terrestrial > Soil > Wetlands > Permafrost | place: Sweden: Abisko...
TTCCAAACTTTTTCATTGTAGCAAAATTTAAAATTGTTTTATGTTTCAGAGATGGGACGGAAAAGTGGCCTGAAAAGTTACTGAAGAGTTTCAGTTTTTTTAACCGGGGCATTAAATTTGAGGATCTTCGAACTGAAATATACCGATTTGAGTTCACCGTATTCGTCATTTTTTTTATCAAGAGCCATTTGCCAGCCAAGTAGTTTGTTGAGTCCTGAAACGCCGGCTTCAGCTATCTCGTAAATTTTCAGAGGGCTGTCCTTTGCTTTTTTTTCTTTCAGTATCTTTTCACGAAATGCTTTTGCAATTATTTTACTGAGCTTTGGTCTTCCATCATCCTCATCAGGAACAGCGACAGTAGAATTTAATACCATTAGTGTGCTGGTGTTTGTTTGTCCTTTCAGGTCGATCTGCGACGAAAAAGAAATCTTCTCAAGCAAGGTACCGGAAATGCCAGCTGATTTTTCATGTGAATCATCCTGTACAGACAGATTCATATTGATTTCCTCAGGAACAGATCCGACCTGCCGTAATATGGCAAGCTGTTTTTTAATTTGTTTTTTAGAAGCGACGACCTTTTTTTCAGTTTTTGGATGATCAGAGAGAATTTCAACAGCCGGTTTACGAATAATGCTGTCAACCCGGATAGCCTGAGCTGTATTCTTAAATTTGCCTTGAAGGGATTTCGGTTTTGAAAAATAAGTTATTACCAAGAGTGTTATTATTGCAGCCGCAGATAATCCGATTAATGATAGCCTGATGACATTCTGAACAACTGTTTTCCTGATCAGACGATTCTTGTGTTTATAAAAGAGAGGCATCGGCATTAGTCGGATCTTTTGCATTAATTCAAACGACTTCTTTTTTGCCGGATCCTTCTCAATAATCTCCATCAGATCTTCTTTCTGATCAGATGAAAGATCATTTTCCAGATATGCGACAGAAAGGTATTCAGACTGCGACTCTGATAGATCAGCAGCCGTTTTTTTCAGATGGCTCTTATCAGAGAATGAAATATCATAAGGGTTAAGTCTGACAATGGCCAGGTCATTTAATTCTTCTTTTAAATCGGGGTTTTCATCCAGAAAATGCAGAAGCTGCCCAACCCGGATATCATTCAGATTTCCATCGAGCCAGTCGATAAACCATATTTCATAATTTGATCTGTCTATCTTCATGACTAAAGAACAGTTTCAATTTTCCCGATAAAATTTTTAAGGGCAACACGCCCCCTGTAGATGTTTATTTTCACCTGAGCCTCATTCAACCCTGTAATTTCTCCAATTTCTTTATAACTGTAACCTTCATAATCCCTGAGCATTACAGAGGTCTTTTGGTGCTCGGGCAAATGATCCATGGCCTTATGGAGAATTTCATTAAGATCACTGTATTGAGATTCATAGATCATTTCCTTTTCGTGTATCAGCTCAAGGCTCTCTATTCTTTTCTCCTTCCTGATTATATCAATCATAAGATGATAGGATGTTGTAAACAGCCACGACTTAACAACACAATATTCAATCTCTGTAATGTTTCTCCAGAGTTTTTCGAAGCTATCCTGCACGATATCGTTTGACCGTTCATCATCCTTAAGATTGCCACGGATGAATCGGTAAACAGGATTGGCAAATTCTTCTACAGATTTGTTATATTCCTTAACTGTCATAAAATCACTTACAGTGCTAAGACGGGATGATCGTCAAAAATGTTACAATAAAAATACAATTATTGCAGGAGATCACAATTTAATCTATAAATGACTCTCCTTTGACCTTTTTTTTCTTCATTTTGTCAAATATTTCGTGCTTTTAGCCTTCATACTATTCATAATTTAAAACAATTTCATATTTGTATTGTTGTTACTTAAAATATTACAGCTTAATTGAATGTTGCTGTAAACAAACACATTACAATTAAGTCAATTATTAAAATGAGAATACTAAGTAAAATCAAATCAAATCAAAAGAATAATGATAACCTTTACGATAGTAGTATTGATAATAATAGTAAAAAGGGTGGTAGCTTATTTTTTAACGCTGACCAAATGATATTAAATAATTAGAGACGACCAATTTGGGCGTCTCTACGCAATATAAATGCAATATATTTTGGTCTTATTTAACCTTGTAAACTCTTACCCAGTCAATTTCCATTGATGTCATTCCATTAATCGGTTTATCGAGCCCTCCTGCCAGAACAACATACATTGGGTCCTGTGGTATATCAGAGGTTTGAGTATAAACTCTGGTATTATTTATTTTCCATACAAGTTTTTCGGATGTCCACTCAAGGGTATAAATAAAGTAATCGTTTGAATAGCGTGATCCTATAGATGTCCTTGAAGTATTTCCATTGGTTGAGAAGTAATCGAAACAGACTTTTCCTGCGGATGTCCGGCAGATATCAAGATGTGGCGTAATTTTATCGGCAAGCATCCAGAAAGCGCTTTTTGCAAGAGGGTTACCGAGTTTTATTTTTGCAGTGAAAACACCATATTTTTGCCTGAAACTATTCCCGGAATTGATAAGGCCTGAAGTATAGCTGAACTCTTTTGTTGAAAAACCCTTGCCAGCTGACCAGACTTTCCCTGATATTCTCTGGGGTTTAGTGCTGATCCTGAGAATGCTGTTCCTCACTTCAAAGTTCTCCTTTTCAGTATACGCCTGAAGATCCGATTCAACTGAGTACCTGTCTTTTAATAACTTTTCACCCCAGTAATAGTTAGTCAGCCATTTTTTAGTATCAAGCTTTTCACCGTCAAACTCGTCATTAAATGTTAATTCCCTGCTCTTAAGAATGTCGAATTTATCAGAATCCTTGATTTTAAAATACCAGATAATATCTTCACTCTTCTTCAGTTTTTTATACTCCTGAATCTCTTTGAACATTTCAGTCTTCTCAAATCTTTTCTTGTCCAGAAGATACTCTTTACTTTGATTAAACTCCGGAGTGGCAATATACGCTTTAAGTTCCTGATATCTTTTGAGCCGTGATGAATCGTCAGTATTCAGGAAATTTGAATACTCTTTTGAACCCTTGAACTTATAGAATTCTTTTATTTCAATACTTCCTTTAATCCTTTTGTATTCATTCAGCTTTTTAAACTCTTCAGAATCTTTGAAGGTAATCGGCTTCATGTTTTTCTTTGCAAGGAATTCGGATGATTTTACCAGTTTGTCAAGCTCTTCAAATCTTAATATTGACTTGGTTTTTGGGTTTTCAACTTTTGGTTCCGATTTTTTCTTGGCACGTCTAAAAAATGACCTGGATTTTTTTGGTGGTTTTAAAAATGCTCTTATTTCAGGATCCTTCTTAAGAGCTTTATATTCATCAAATTTTCTGTATTCATCAGTGTCTTTGAAAGTGATAGGTTTCATTTTTTGTTTTTCACGGAATGCCGGAGATTCAATGAAATTTTCAAGTGCCTCAAAATCGAGTATTTTACTTGAGCCATCCATCTCTTTAAACCTTTTAAGAGCAGTCCCAGCTGCTGTCTTAAAATATAGAACAATATCCTTTGCTTTTTTAAGGGAATTGTACTCTTTCTCAAGTTCATATTCTTCAGAGTTCTTATACTGAAGGGATTTGATTTCTTTGCAATTCTGAATGAAAGCGGTAGAATTTACCTTTCCATCCAGCTCAATGTATCTTGCCAGTACCTCAGATTCCGAAAAATTATGGAGCTTCTCAAATTCAGTAATCAAAGCTTTTTCAGCCAGCTCGATTTTAGAAGTCGAAGGGATCATTCCCAGTAAAAGCTTGAGACTTGCCATTGTAAAATTGGTTTATGTACAACTGATAAAGATAAAAATTCTTTCGAGAATAATTGGTCAGGATCATTCAAATAATTGTTTTTAAGGAATTCATCAGGTTCGAAAAATCAAACAGGATTTCCGTGGTTAAAGTCAGTTCGCGGATTTTTTATACTTTTGCCCCATCACTAACAAACCTAAAGATGGCCCTGGTTCATGAATTTGAAAAGAGCGGGAACTGGTTATTTAAAAGAAGAAGCTGGCTTCCAGTTTTTATTATAGCTGCAGGCATTGGAATGATGTATCTGGACAACAGACAGGCAATCCTTTTTGATATGCGTGATGAATTTATTTTTCTTGGAGTGAGTATTTTAGGCGAACTAATAAGAATTTTTACAGTAGGATTTACTCCCAGAAACACCTCCGGCCGAAATACAATAAACGGACAAATTGCAGATGAACTGAATGTTACGGGAATTTATTCTCTTGTACGACACCCTCTTTATCTTGGTAATTTTTTTATGTGGCTCGGTCCTGTTCTGTTCCTGCGATCAGTAGGAGTTACATTAGTATTCGGACTTTTATACTGGCTTTATTATGAGCGTATTATGTTCGCAGAAGAACAATTTCTAAGGAAGAAATTCGGTGATATCTATGACAAATGGTCAGAAACCGTAAGCTCTTTTATTCCCGGTTCATTCAGATACATTCCTCCAAAGCTCTCATTTTCAGTAAAAACTGTTCTTAAAAGAGAATACAACAGTTTTGTTAATATTTTTGCCATTTTCACTATTCTCGACCTTTTCAGAAACTATTTTCTTTCAGAAAGGATTTATCTGACAGGTATGTGGATCTGGCTCTTTGTTGCTGCAGGTGTGATATGGCTGGTTGTCAGAACAATTGAAAAACGAACACACTGGTTGGATGTGGAAGGGCGTTGATCATCTTCTCGATCCTGTAAATATCATTATATAGTACAGTAATGCAGCCAGTGATCCAAGCGCGGTAATCACATAAGTATATGCAGCCCATTTTAGCGCATCCTGGGCCATTTGCTGGTTCTGGTAGGAAGTGATGCCGGCATTTGACAACCAGGCAAGAGCCCGCCGGCTTGCATCTATTTCAACAGGCAGAGTGATAAAACTGAAAAGCGTTGTCAGTGCAAAGAGAACAATTCCTGCAAGCAATAATGCAGGGAATGTACGAACAAGCAATATTCCTGCAAGTAATATCCATTGTACCCATTTTGAAGTGAAGCTGACAGCAGGAACCAATGCGGATCTGAATCCGAGCCATGCATAAGCTTTTGCATGCTGGACCGCATGTCCGGTTTCATGCGCTGCCACTGCTGCGGACGAAATACTCCGTCCTTCGTATACCTCCCTGCTGAGATTAATTGTCTTATCTGCAGGATTATAGTGGTCAGTTAACTGACCCTCAACACTTCCAATTTTTACTCCGGTGATACCCATATCGCGAAGCATTTTTTCTGCTACTTCGCGGCCCGACATTCCATTATCAAGAGGTATTTTTGAGTACTTGTTAAACTTAGATTTTAATGTCATACTCACAATCCAGCTCAGAATCATAAATCCTATAAAAATTATCCAGATATTCATAATTTCATTTTCCTCCCAAATTTTAATTTCTTCAATAGTAGCAAAACTTTTGCCAATCTCATCCTGACAGAAAAAAAAAGTCATTTTGTCAGAAAAATAAGGCATAAATTTATTAAACGCAAGGATCGCAAAGTCAGAAGAACCAGATTCGCAAAATAGATTTGGTAATAAAATTATTAAAAGAACTGTTACAGAAGTTTCACAAAGAACTACATAGTTAAGAGTTTTTCCTAAAGCAGCTCAACCCTCTTTGCACCCCGTTCCCGGTACCCTGCACCTTGCAGCTAAGGTGACAGTTATTATCTTTGTATTATGATTAAGTTGATTGATGCGATATTATCGTTCCTGTTATCTCTTCCTGTTTTATTTTACAGGTATTCAATTTCTCCGTTTTTACGACCCTCGTGCCGCCATGTTCCAACCTGTTCACAGTATATGCTCGATGCCCTGAAGATTCATGGCCCATTCACCGGACTATTACTGGGAACCGGACGAATTCTAAGATGCAGGCCAGGAGGAACTCATGGTTATGATCCGGTTCCTTTGTTCCGGTTCAGGAGATACCGGCCATTGTTTGGACTATTTAGTAAATGGGAAAGGGGAAACAGATTAAAAAGGTGAGGCCCCCCAACCCCCCTAAAAGGGGGCTCGTTCTGTAACATATCAAAACCTTCTGTAAAAACGAGGGCGAACCCCCCCTTTAGGGGGGCAGGGGGGCAAAAAATATTGGGAAAAAGAAGGCCAATCCATCAGAACTTAAGCTCCTCCTTCAGATGCTTATATCCTGCCCGGCTAACCGGAAGCTTATCTTCAGTCTTTAGTATTGCAATATGGTTGTCTTTCCCGTAAGGCTCAATACGTTTTATCTCTTCAACTTTCACGATGTATGATCTGTGAATTCTTACAAAATCGGCTTTTGGAAGATTATCCTCATAGAATTTCATTGTCTGTTGTTTGAGAGCTTTTCCTGCTGAATGATAGATCATCACATAATCATCCTGTGCCTCAACATATCTGATTTGTTCAACGGGTATCAGATTGAGTGCATTTCCTTTACGTACAACAATCCTGTTGACAGGGGAGGCAGATTCAGGCCTTTTTAACAGGAGCTGACTTGCAGGTTCTTTGTTCCCGGCCCCAGATTGAATTTTATCAATTGCTTTTTTTACTGCCTCCAGGAATCGTCTTTTTTGAAACGGCTTCATAAGATAATCTACAGCATTAAGTTCAAAAGCCCTTAACGCAAACTGATCATAAGCAGTCGTAAAAATGATCTCGGGTTTTTCAGTTAGTACCTCAACCAATTCAATCCCGGTTAGTCTGGGCATCTGTATATCAAGAAATACCAGATCGGGTTTCATTGCCGAAATTGTTTTCAAACCCGAAAAACCATCAGCACATTCAGCAATCACTTCTATAGAATCCACTTCCTGTAAATAATGTTTGATCAACTCCCGTGCCGGGGTTTCATCATCGATTATTGCTATTCTGATCTTTTCCATCGTTTCGTATTTCCCTTGTCTGATTAAAAGATTCTTCAGTTATTTATCACCATAAAATTATAATTTTTTTAATGGATATTGTTGCTCAAACATACAAATCCATTGATTTTGGCTTCGCCGAGCTCCGCTTCGCTTCGGTTCTTCGTTTACCCCGGCCCCAAGGGGAGCGAAGAAAATCAATTTACTCCCCTTGGGGATGGGGTAAATAAATTGATTTTCAAGCGATTTGACATTTACAAATAATCTTTGGGTATATACAGAGTTACGGAATAGATCCCATTTTCCTTCAATGTTTTTATTGATGCTTTTTTACCGTAGAACAATTCAAGCCGTCTGGTAACATTTAACAAGCCAGTCCCTGTTCCTCTCTTTAGTGATGGGGCAGGATCGTAATTATTGCTGATATTAATTTCAAAATATCCGTCAATAATCTTTGCCTGTGTTATAATCCTTACGCTTTCGGTACATTCATAAACGCCGTGCTTAACTGCATTCTCAAATAGTGGCTGAAGGAGCATTACCGGGATTTTCAAATCAAGACAACCCGGTTCGATAATCTCTTCCGTAGTCAGCTTATCGCCGAATCTTACTTTTTCAATATCAAGATATAACCGTAGATTTTCAAGCTCATTTTGCAGAGTGACAGGTTGTTCGTCTTTTCTCGAGAGGGCATATCGCATGAACTCAGAAAGCTTAACGACCATATCTCTTGCTTTCTCAGGGTCGGTAATTGTGAGAGAGCTTATTGAGTTCAGACTGTTGAAGAGAAAATGAGGATTAATCTGTGACCTTAGCATCTTAAGCTCAGTCTCTTTTACCAGACTCTCCAGCTTTGCTTCTTTTGCATTTTTTTCAGAAAGATTACTAAGGCTTACAAAAAGATAATAAGTCAGAATAATTAGTCCATAAATGAATACACCGGTTCCAATCCTGTAGGGGAAAGTTGCATTCCAGTAAGCCTGGTAATTGCTTTCTTCCGGCAAAACAGTTGTCATCAAATACTTTGTTATCAGCACCCATAAGGTTACTGAAAGTGCACCAATGGCAACCAGATTGGAAATCAGGGCTGGTATCCTGGTCACTCCCGAATTAAAAAAGCTGAAGGGATACCACAACGACAGTGCAATTCCAGAATAGATAATCAGGGAGACCAGGCTGTCAATAATGCTCAGGTTAGTAAAACTTCCGTATGCAAAATAAAATAGCAATGACTGGCCCAGCGCAAGAAATAGCCAGACCAGCCACCATACTATCAGCCGAACTCTGTTTGAAAGTATCGGATGTTTCATCCGTCAGTTGATTAATAACTTTTTATTTCTCCGCCACCGAAAATTACCGCACCCTTAATTACAAGCTGTCTTGTAGGATCAACGGTTCTGCCAGGGATTAGTTTTCGCGAATCAGTGAATCCGCCCAGAACCGGTGTTACTGAGATTGAAATATTCCAGTCATCGGGAACAATAAATGTAGCTCCTCCGAATATACATGCGATTTCGAGTTCGTTTCTTCCGGGTGCAAGCTTTGCTTTGGTGAGGTCGAGTTGCGTGCCACCAAAAACTGCAGATATTCTACCGCCTTTGAAGTTTTCCGAGACTATCTGTCTTTCTCCTCCGCTGAAAACATTAACAATATCAATGTAGTCGTCACCAGTCAGACCGGCGGTTGTGCTTACAGCATTCCAGCCGCGACGTTTTGTGGCTATAAATATAACGCCGATAATAATAAATATTGAAGGCCAGAACATGTTATACGCGTGAAACGTCTCACGGAATATCATCGGGATCAGAAAAAATCCTCCTACTGCCATTACAATTACTCCTGATGTCTTTTCTGAAGCCCCAAGAGTCATAACCAGTCCAATGGCAACCAGCAGCATTGGCCAGCTGAATATAACGTGGTCAATAAAATCGGGGAAGAAACCAGTGTTTCTCAAAACAAGGAATAATCCTGCAAGTACAAGTATCACTCCGATTATTGGACGATTATTTGTAAGATGGTGATGTTCGTGTCTTATCTGATGACGTTCAAACCTATCTTGGCGACGCTCATCTTTGAAGTTTTCATTTGTTTCCATAATCGTAAATTTATATGTTTCTTAATTATCAATTTTATTATTCCTTCTAAAAAGTGAAGATAAGATAAATGACAGACCAACAATACATATTACTGCAGGCCAATAAAAGGTTTTGAAGGTTTCAGGAGAAATTATTAAGATATGGTCCTTTAAAAACCATATTCCTCCGGCAATTAATAATAAACCTCCTGTGAAATGAAGGTTGAGCAGAAGCAGAACACCAATGAAAATCATTGCTGTCTCCCAGGTAAAATAGCTGCTGACACTGCCCAGGCCAAGCAGGTCATTAGTTGCTACCAGAAGAGCCACGCCGAGAACGATAAAGAATAACCCGATACTAACCTTTGGGTGATGTTCCCAGTCCCTGTGGTGAGAAAACTCTCTGTTGTGATTATAATCTCTGTGTCTCATAATTAAAAATATTTATTCTGAATCAAATGTAATTATCAAATGAACAAAGGCTAAGAGAAATTCGGTAAACGGCGTTTTTCTGTCGGTATATGGTCTTTTATGACAATAAGTGTTACTTTTTTGTTGATAATTTTTTTAATTGAAGAAGGATTCATATTTTTGCAAACCAAAATTTAAAGAGATGTCCTCATCATATACAATACCGATAAGCGGATTAAAAGAAGGGCACCACAAAATTGATTTTGAGATTGATAAAGAGTTTTTTGAACAGTTTGAGGAATCGGAAGTTAAGGAAGGAAGCCTTATTGCTAATATTGAGATGGATAAAAGATCTACCCATATTGATATGATAATAAGGGTATCAGGAAGCGTCAGAATAAGCTGTGACAGATGCCTGGAGATGTTTTCCCAGACTGTTAGCAGTGAGAACAGGTTACTTGTTAAATTTGGGAAAAATCTGGAAGATACTGATCCTGACATTATTTCGGTTTCTGCAGATGAGCATGAACTGGATCTGCATCAGCAGATTTATGAATTCATTATGCTGGCGCTCCCCATAAAGAGAGTACATCCGGCTGATAAGAATGGGAAAAGCACCTGCGATCCGGTTATGTTAAAAAAACTGGAAGAGCTTTTAATAGAAGAGGAAAAAGAGAACGACCCCCGATGGGACGATTTGAAAAAACTAATGAATGATAATTAAATTAATTTAAAATGGCACATCCTAAACACAAACATTCTAAGACCAGAAGAGATAAACGCAGAACACATTATAAGGCAACTGCACCTACAGTGGCGAGTTGCTCAAACTGCGGATCTTCAGTTCTATATCACAGGGTATGTCCTGAGTGTGGCTTTTACAGAGGTAAGCTTGCTATTGAGAAGAAGGCAACTGCTTGAACTCGCCTAACTTAAAAAGTGTAATATGAGAATTGGCCTTGATGTCATGGGTGGTGATTTTGCACCTGAGTCAATCATTGAGGGCGCTGTAGATTCCCTTCAGCATTTATCAGTTAATGAGAATATTGTACTTATTGGCGATGAATCTTCCATTTTAAGGAAACTGAGCGATCTGCAAATTGAACCCTCACTGTTTGAGATTGTTCATACATCTCAGGTAATTGAAATGGCAGATCATCCAGCAAAAGCATTCTCACAAAAAAAAGACTCAAGTATTGCTGTCGGATACGGCATGCTTAAAAATGGTAGTCTTGATGGATTTTGCAGTGCTGGAAATACAGGTGCAATGCTGGTTGGAGCAAGCTATACAGTAAACGTAATCCCGGGAGTATTAAGACCGGCGCTGGCTACAGTTCTGCCTTGTATTGATAACCGTAATTTTGTTTTACTTGATGTGGGATTAAACCCAGATTGTAAGCCGGATGTACTTTTACAGTATGGATTACTCGGCAGTATCTATGCAAAATATGTCCTTGGGAAAGATAATCCTACTGTCGGATTACTCAATATCGGTGAAGAAGAAACCAAGGGAACTCCTACAGTAAAAGCTGCATTTGAATTAATGAAGGAACATCCTGAAATAAATTTTGCTGGAAATATTGAAGGAAATGCACTCTTCCGTGAAACAATGACGGATGTTGTTGTATGTGATGGATTCGTCGGGAATATTATTCTTAAGATGGGAGAAGCATTTCATCATATATATAAAATCAAAAATCTTAAGGATTCATATTTTGATAGTCTTGACTGGGAGAATTTTGGAGGAACTCCCATTGTTGGCATTAATGCCAATGTTGTGATAGGTCATGGTATTTCAAAACGGAAAGCCATAATGAATATGGTTCTTCAGACCAGGGAAGTTGTACATGCTAATCTGGCACAAAAGATTAAAGAAGCAATATAATTATGGAAAAAATACGGGCAGCCTTAACAGGAATCAATGCCTGGGCGCCGGAATACAGGTTGACTAATCAGGAGCTCTCGAAAATGGTTGATACTTCCGATGAGTGGATCATGCAGCGGGTAGGAATAAAGGAGAGGAGAATACTTAAAGGAGAAGGACTCGGAAGTTCAGATCTGGGAGAGCAGGCAGTTCGTGGGTTATTGCTCAAAACAAAAACTGCACCGGAGGAAATTGACCTTCTGATCTGTGCAAGTGCCACTCCTGATATGCTCTTTCCTGCAACAGCCAATATTATATCGGATAAATGCGGAATTAAAAATGCATTCAGTTTTGATCTTAATGCAGCATGCTCCGGATTTCTTTTTGCTCTACAGACCGCAGCAGCATATGTTGAAACCGGAAGATATAAAAAGGTTATAGTTGTCGGTGCCGATAAAATGTCATCAATTACAGATTACACCGATCGTACAACATGCCCGCTGTTCGGAGATGCTGCCGGAGCAGTAATGCTAGAACCAACAACCGGGGAATTCGGGATAATTGATTATATATTTCATACCGACGGTTCCGGACGAAAATATCTGCATCTTAAAGCAGGAGGTTCAGTTAAGCCTGCTTCGCATGAAACTGTTGATGCAAAAGAGCACTTTATATACCAGGAGGGACAAAGCGTCTTTAAATTTGCAGTTTCAAATATGGCTGATGTTGCTGTTGAGATTATGGAACGTAATAATCTTAAATCTGATGATATTGCATGGCTTGTTCCTCATCAGGCAAATTTACGTATAATTGACGCTACCGGAAGGAGAATGGGACTTGCTCCCGAAAAGGTAATGATCAACATCGAAAACTATGGAAATACTACCAATGCTACAATTCCATTGTGCATCTGGGAATACGAAAAAAAGCTCAAAAAAGGAGATATTCTGATACTGGCCGCTTTCGGTGGCGGATTTACCTGGGGAGCTATTTACCTTAAGTGGGCTTACGACCCGGAATAAACTTCGGGTTTTTAATTATACCCCCTTTTTTATTATTATCTGCAATAGTTTTTATATTTGTGAGTTATTAAGTTTGTATCTCTTAATTTTTAAATATTATGGCAAAGTTCAATGAACCAGATAATACTACCATTAACCTTATAAGCAATGGTACAGATATAACCGGTGATATCAAATCAAATGGGGATATCCGTATCGATGGATCTCTTACCGGAAATCTTAACACCAAAGGCAAAGTTGTTATAGGCACAACTGGTAAGGTTAAAGGAGAAGTTATTTGTAAGAACTCAGAAGTAGCAGGAATCATTGAAGGCAAAATCAAAGTTGGACAATTACTTAATCTGAAAGCCTCTTCAAAAATTTACGGAGACATACTTACATCTAAACTTTCTATTGAACCAGGAGCAGTATTTTCAGGAAACTGCAAAATGAGTGATACCGATAGTAATGCCGGAACAGGAACCATCAAAGAAAAAGAACCTGAAAAGCCTGCGAAATAAGGGAATAAAAGACTTTGCCAGGTATTCGGGTTTGGCATTCCAGATGATAGGAATTATTCTTGTTACAGTCTGGGGTGGCGTAAAACTTGATAAACTGACCGGTTGGCATACCCCTGTTTTTACTATAGTCCTTTCGCTGCTTGGTGTTTTTGCGGCAATATATACTGCAGTTAAAGATTTTATTAAGTGATTTCTCTTCTTGAAACTATTTCATAAATACATTTTATTACTGGTATTATTTAATATACTGTTTCTGTCAGTTGCTTATTTGCTTGTGTCTTTAGTTCATCTGAATTTTAGCCTTAGTGAAACATTAATTTTATCGCCTGCTTTTTCTGTCATTTCATTGATTACTCTCCTCATATTTTTTAAAGGTCAGTCCAAAGAACCTGATAGCCAGACTTTATATATTCTCACATCCGTAAGTCTTAAATTTCTTCTTGAGATCATATTTGCACTCATATGGTTTATTATCGCTAAAAAAACTTCATTACCCTCCGTTTTAATGTTTTTTGTTTTATATTTATCACTCTCTTTGTTTTCAATATGGGTTATACTGAAAACACTGAAAAACAGAGCTTTATAAAACCGATACTGATTTGAAAATAAGAATTTTAATTGGTTTTTTCTTCCTCTTTATCCTTTCCGGAACAACTTTTTCAACCTTTGGTCAGGAAGTTAAGGAGAAAACAGAGGGTAACGGGGAATTTGATGCAAGCACTTTTATTCTTGAACATATTGCCGATTCCCATGAATGGCATATTCTGACTAAGAAAAACGGGGATATCGTTACTATTTATCTTCCGGTGATTCTTTACAGCAAAGATAAAGGGCTTGATATATTCACTTCGAAAAAACTTGCAGGCGGGAATGAATATAAAGGCTATAAGCTTGAAGAAGAGGGCGACCTGCAAGGTAAAATTATCTCAGTGAATACTGATGGAACAATTGATAAGAAAAACCTTCCTCTTGACCTTTCTATGACAAAAGCTGTCATTGGAATGCTGGCTGCTGCTATAATTGGTCTTGTAATATTTCTCTCACTCTCACAGTCATATAAGAAATCGGGCATTAGTCATCCAAGAGGAATTCAGAGCTTTCTTGAACCGGTTATACTATTTGTACGCGACGATATTGCGATTCCTAACCTGGGTCATAATTATAAAAAGTATATGCCTTACCTGCTGACCGCATTCTTTTTTATTCTGATTAATAACCTGATGGGACTTATACCATTCCCTCCCCCTTTCGGTGCAAATGTTACAGGAAATATTGCAGTGACATTTGTAATGGCAACATTTACTTTTCTTATTACGCAGTTTAGCGGAAATAAAACATACTGGAAACACATATTCGCAGCACCAGGGGTTCCTTTCTGGCTGTTACCGATTATGATCCCGGTAGAAATAATCGGATTATTTTCGAAACCGTTTGCCCTTATGATCAGGTTGTTTGCTAATATTACGGCAGGTCATATAATTGTATTAAGCCTCATCTGTCTGATCTTCATCTTTAATTCTCTTTCCGTAGCCCCTGTATCAATTTTGTTCGTGATTTTCATGGATTTCCTCGAACTTCTCGTGGCATTCCTTCAGGCATATATTTTTACTCTGTTGTCAGCATTATTTATAAGCATGGCAATACCGGAACAACATTAATTTTTATTGTTTAATTTAAAATTGGTTATTATGACAGGAACAATGGCAGCAGTTGGAGCAGGTCTTGCAGTGATAGGAGCAGGTCTGGGTATTGGTAGAATCGGCGGATCGGCAATGGATGCAATAGCACGCCAGCCGGAAGCTTATTCCAAGATACAGATTGCAATGATCATTGCTGCCGCCCTGATTGAAGGAGCAGCTTTATTTGCAATTGTTGTAGCTCTTATTTCAAAATAAGAGGGAAAACATGGAGCCTGTAACGGTTGGTTGCAGGCCTTCCTTTTTATTTAAATGATTTAACTAAATACATATGATACTTTTAGCAAACAGTCTTGTTACTCCCGGTGTCGGAACCATTTTCTGGTCAGCTCTGATCTTTATCTTATTTCTCCTGATACTTTCCAAATTTGCATGGAAACCAATTCTTTCTGCTGTAAATGCAAGAGATGAGATGATTAAAGGTTCTCTCGAATCGGCAGCGAAAGCAAGAGAAGATATGTTAAAACTCCAGAGTGATAATGAAGCTATCCTTCGCAAAGCAAGAGAAGAGCGCGAAAATATACTGAAGGAAGCAAGAGATGTACGCGACAAACTTATTTCTGAAGCCAAAGGAAAGGCAACTGAAGAAGCTGAAAAACTTATTGAAAAAGCAAGAGTGGGGATTGAAAACGAAAAGCTTAAAGCCCTTTCAGATATTCGCGAACAGGTTGCAAATCTTTCAGTTGATATTGCCTCAAAATTGCTTGGTGAAAAACTTAAGCAAACCGGAGAACAGGCAAAACTGATTGATAGTTACCTTAATGAGATTGATTTCACTAAGAATTAGGAACCTGAATCCGTAATGAACGACAGCAAAATATCTGTAAGGTACTCAAGAGCATTATTTCTGTCAGCTCTCGAAAAAAAGATTCTAGATAAGGTCAATCAGGATATGATCTTTATTTTAGAGATCTGCAAAATCGCAGAAACAAAGGAGTTTCTTTTAAGTCCGATTATTATACCCTCAAAAAAGCAAGCTATATTTCATAATATTCTTGGAGATAATGTAGAAAAGATAACTCTTTCGCTGATCGATCTTATTGTGAAAAACGGAAGAGAAAGTTTCATTCCCGCTATAGCAAGGAATTTTATCCATGAAACAAAGAAATATAAGGGTATTACCGAGTCTGTCCTTACTACCGCAGTTAAGGTTGATTATAAAATCAAGAAGCAGATAATTGATCTTATTTCAGGGGTTTTTAAAACACAGGTTGAACTTAAAGAAACCATTGATCCTGAAATAATTGGTGGTTTTATCCTGCGTATTGACGACAATTACATAGATGGCAGCCTGAAGAATAAACTACGCAAGATTAAGAAAGAGCTTAAAGGAAGTATCCTAACTTCCAAATAGAAGAAATTTTTTAAAAGACTTTTAAGAAGATATAATATGGCAAATATTAAACCGGCAGAAGTTTCAAAGATTCTCAAGCAACAACTTGAAGGAATACAGACCGGAGTTGAACTGGAAGAAGTAGGAACAGTACTTACAGTTGGTGACGGAATCGCACGTATTTACGGACTTTCAAATGCACAGTCGAACGAACTGATTGAATTTGAAAATGGGATGGAAGCTATTGTTCTGAACCTTGAAGAAGATAATATAGGAGCAGTTTTACTGGGACCTACAGAAGAGATAAATGAAGGGGATATCGTTAAAAGAACCGGAAGGATCGCTTCTCTGGGTGTAGGCGAAGGATTACTTGGGAGAGTAATAACACCTACGGGACAACCCCTCGACGGTAAAGGCCCGATAAAAGGTGAGCTTTTTAATCTTCCATTCGAGAGAAAAGCACCAGGGGTTATTTTCAGGCAGCCGGTAAGGCAGCCACTCCAGACAGGTATTAAAGCAATAGATGCAATGATACCAATAGGACGCGGGCAGAGGGAACTGATTATAGGCGACAGACAAACAGGTAAAACGGCTATTGCTATTGATACAATTATTAATCAGCGAGGTAATTTTGAAAAAGGCAAACCTGTTTATTGCATTTATGTCGCTATCGGACAAAAAGGTTCAACTGTAGCCAATATTGCAGCAATTCTTGAAGATCATGGTGCACTTGAATATACAGTCATAGTGCTTGCTACTGCTTCAGACCCTGCCGCGTCGCAATTCTATGCACCGTTTGCCGGAGCTGCAATCGGAGAATTTTTCCGCGATACGGGTCGTGATGCCCTAATCATTTACGATGACCTTTCCAAACAGGCTGTTTCATACAGGGAAGTCTCACTGTTGCTCCGTCGCCCGCCAGGACGTGAAGCATATCCGGGAGATGTATTCTATCTGCACTCAAGACTTCTTGAAAGAGCAGCTAAAATCATTGAATCAGATGAAGTTGCCCGAAAGATGAATGATATTCCCGAATCAATCCGGCACTTAGTGAAAGGAGGCGGGTCACTTACAGCTTTACCTATTATTGAAACCCAGGCAGGAGATGTTTCAGCTTATATACCAACTAATGTGATTTCGATCACCGATGGACAAATATTTCTTGAGTCGAGTCTTTTCAACGCCGGAGTCCGTCCGGCAATTAACGTTGGAATTTCAGTATCGAGGGTTGGAGGAAATGCTCAGATCAAAGCGATGAAGAAAATCGCAGGAACCCTGAAAGTTGATCAGGCACAATATCGTGAACTGGAAGCATTTTCAAAATTTGGTTCCGACCTCGATGCTTCGACGCTGGCTATTCTGAATAAAGGAGCTAAAAACGTTGAAATTCTTAAACAGGGCCAGTTTGCACCTGTACCGATTGAAAAACAGATAGCAATTATATATTGCGGTACGATGGGACTTTTAAAAGATGTTCCTATAAGCAAAGTAAAGAATTTCGAAACTGAATTTATTGAGTTACTTGAACTTAAACATCGCGATACTCTCGATAGCCTTCGTGACGGTTTGCTTAATGATGATATCACAAAAGTTCTTGAAAAAGTCGCAGGGGATCTGGTTGTTAAGTACAGACCGCAGTAATCAGGATAACCTGAAAAAATAAAAATCAGATGGCGAATTTAAAGGCAATAAGGATCAGGATTACCTCATTTAAGTCAACAAGGCAGATTACATCTGCCATGAAGATGGTATCTGCTGCCAAATTGAGAAAAGCACAGGATAAAATAGTGAGATTGAGGCCTTATGCCAGTAAATTACATGAATTACTTATAGATCTTTCCCTTAGCCTTTCAGAATCCGAAATTGAAAACGTTTATGGCAGGGTGTCACCTCCTGAAAAGGTTCTTATCATTGTAATTACGTCTAACAGAGGTCTCTGCGGAGCATTCAATACGAATGTAATAAATGAAACCAGAAGAGTTATTTCAGAAAAATACGCTGACCAGCTCAGAAAGGGAAATCTGAAGCTTCTGGCAATCGGTAAAAAAGGGTTTGATTATTTCAAAAGACAAAAAGTAAATATGCTTCCCGAACAGAATAATCTGTATAATGAACTTACTTTTGAAAATGTTTCAAGGGTGGCGGAAGGTCTGATGAGCAGTTTTGAATTACTGGAATTTGACAGGGTCGAGCTGATTTATAACCAGTTTAAGAATGCCGCAGTGCAAAACCTTACAAATGAAGTATTTTTGCCTGTAGAGACTATCCCGTCAGGAGTCATTAAAACTACTCCTCCTGATTATATCTATGAACCCGATAAAGAGGAAATCATCCAGGAATTAATTCCGAAATCTTTAAAGATTCAATTTTATAAAGCAGTTCTCGATTCATTTGTAGCCGAGCATGGAGCCAGAATGACAGCTATGCATAAGGCTACTGACAATGCTACAGATCTGATTCGTGATTTGACACTTCAGTACAACAAAGCTAGACAGGCAACCATTACAAATCAGATACTCGAAGTTGTAAGTGGTGCAGAAGCGCTTAGAGGATAAAATTAATTGAATATTAGGTTGAAAAAAAACAAAAATGTATACTCAGCTTGATCTGAAAAACTTAGTCAATAAGGCTATTCAAAATCTTTCTTATAATGAGGAGGCAGAGAGGCTCAATGATCCGGTTAAGTATATTCTTTCAATCGGGGGAAAAAGACTGAGACCCGTTCTGGCCCTGATGGCCTGCAACCTTTTCAGCGACACAATTGATGAAGCAGTGATACCTGCAACCGGACTTGAGGTGTTTCATAACTTCACGCTCGTTCATGATGATATTATGGATCATGCTCCTGTCAGAAGGAACCTCCCGACAGTTCATAGTAAATGGAACCTGAATCAGGCAGTCCTGTCAGGTGATGTAATGGCATTTATTGCTAATGAATGTTTCTTACAAACTCCTCCCCGCCACTTATTGAAAGTTTTCAAAGTATTCAACAAAGCAGCAATAGAAGTATGTGTTGGCCAACAGTTAGACATAGATTTTGAAAAATCTGCAATAGTTTCACATGAGGAATATTTGAGAATGATTGAGCTGAAAACTGCAGCGCTTATGGCTGCTTCAACTAAAATTGGTTCAATTATAGGTGGTGCGGATGATAAGGATTCCGAGCTGTTATATGACTTTGGCCGAAACCTTGGTCTTGCTTTTCAGATTCAGGATGACCTGCTTGATATTTATGGAGATATAAAAATATTCGGCAAAATAATGGGAGGAGACATCATTTCCAATAAAAAAACCATTATGCTCGTGAAGGCCCTGGAAATAGCATCAATTGAACAGGCAAAACAGCTGCATGAACTATTTGGATTAAAAGAATTTGACCCTGAATCAAAAGTAAAAAAAGTTACAGATATTTATAATGAGCTGAACATTAAGAATATTTCTGAGAAACTTGCAAATGATTATATTAGCACAGCCTTCAACCTGATTGGAAAGGTTAGTGCAACTAATGATCGAAAAACCGAACTTGTAAATATTGCTAACTCTCTTATTGGAAGAGATAATTAATCAAAGTCAGATCACAATAAATATTAAATTTGTCTCTCTGGAAAACTTAAATAAATAACTCAGATATATGTCACAGAATACCGGGAAAATCAGCCAGATCATCGGACCAGTGGTTGATGTTAGTTTTGAGAAGCAGGGATTTGATATGCCTGATATTTTTGATGCACTCGAAATAAAGAGGGATGATGGTTCCATTCTTGTTGTGGAATGTGAGCAGCATATTGGTGAAAGAACAGTCCGTACCATAGCGATGGATTCTACCGACGGCCTTCGCAGAGGGATGGAAGTAGTAGCAACCGGATTACCAATTACAATGCCAATTGGAGAGCAAATCAAAGGAAGGCTAATGAATGTTACAGGGGAAGCAATTGATGGCATAGGATACCTTGATAAAAAAGGTGGATACCCAATTCACCGGAAACCTCCAAAATATGAAGAACTCTCAACAGAGAAAGAGGTATTATATACAGGGATCAAAGTTATTGACCTGATTGAGCCCTATTCAAAAGGGGGAAAAATCGGCCTCTTTGGCGGTGCCGGTGTAGGCAAGACAGTTGTTATCCTGGAACTTATCAATAATATAGCTAAAGCATATTCCGGTCTCTCGGTTTTTGCGGGAGTAGGGGAAAGAACAAGGGAAGGCAATGACCTTTTGCGTGATATGCTTGAAGCTGGTGTTATAACTTATGGACCAAAATTTCTGGAGAACATGAAATCAGGAGGCTGGGACCTATCCACTGTAGATAAGGATGCCATCAAGGAATCGAAGCTTGCACTGGTTTTTGGTCAGATGAATGAACCTCCCGGAGCAAGAGCAAGAGTTGCCCTGTCAGGTCTGTCTGTTGCTGAACACTTCAGGGACGGAGACGGAAAAAGCGGAGGAAGGGATATATTGTTTTTTATGGATAATGTCTTCCGGTTTACCCAGGCAGGTTCAGAGGTATCGGCACTTCTGGGAAGGATGCCTTCAGCAGTTGGTTACCAGCCTACACTTGCAACTGAGATGGGTATAATGCAGGAACGTATTACTTCAACAAAGCACGGATCAATCACCTCGGTTCAGGCAGTATATGTACCAGCCGATGACCTTACTGACCCGGCTCCCGCTACAACATTTGCCCACCTTGATGCTGTCACAGTTTTAAGCAGAAAAATATCTGAGCTGGGTATATACCCCGCTGTTGATCCGCTTGACTCAACATCAAGGATACTGACAGCAGATATAGTTGGTGAATCCCATTACAATTGTGCGCAGCGAGTGAAAGAATTATTGCAGAGATACAATGAGTTGCAGGATATAATTGCAATTCTTGGTATGGATGAACTTTCAGAAGAAGATAAACTCGTTGTACACCGTGCCAGACGTGTACAGAGATTTCTTTCCCAGCCATTCACAGTTGCAGAATCGTTTACAGGTATAAAAGGTGCACTTGTTTCAATTGAAGATACAATCAAGGGATTCAATATGATTATGGATGGCAAGGTCGATCAGTATCCCGAATCAGCGTTTATGCTGGTCGGTACTATTGAAGACGCTATTGAGAAAGGCGAAAAAATCCTCGCTCAGTCAAAATAATTGATTGGGAAACTTCTGTTTATTAATTATTTGAAATGAAAATTGAAATTGTTACACCCGACAAAAAAATTTTTGATGGGGAAATTAAATCGGTCAGGGTTCCCGGGAAGAAAGGCTCTTTTCAGGTTTTAAAGGACCACGCACCAATTATCTCTACCCTCGAAAATGGTCTGGTCAGGATAGTTGATCAGGAAAACAATGAAATAAATTATAACATAAGCGGCGGTGTGATTGAAGTTAAGGCCAATAAAATTATTCTTCTTGTAGATTCCGTAAGATAAAATATATCCGATGAGCCCTGATGAATTTCGTAAACATGCCCATGAGCTCGTTGAATGGATGGCAGGCTATATGGAAAATGTTGAGAATCTGCCAGTCAAATCATCAGTACAACCACGGGAAATTTTTGATAAAATTCCTGATAAACCCCCTCTCTATCCGGAATCATTCGACTCCCTGATGAGGGATTTCAATGAAATTGTAATACCGGGAATAACTCACTGGCAGAATCCTAATTTTTTTGCTTATTTTCCTGCAAACACCAGTCCCGCATCAATCCTGGCTGAAATGCTTATTGCAACACTTGGAGCCCAGTGCATGATATGGGAAACTTCTCCGGCAGCAGCTGAGCTTGAAGAAAAAATGATGATCTGGCTTAAGGAATTGACAGGTCTTCCTTCAGGATTTGAAGGTGTAATACAAGACTCCGCTTCTACTGCAACACTAACAGCAATTCTTACGGCACGTGAAAAATCTACCGGTTTTTCTTCGAACATCGAAGGCCTTGAAAAAACAGGAATCCTTAAAATATATTGTTCGGAACAGACCCATTCGTCTGTTGAAAAGGCTGTTAAAATAAGCGGAATAGGCAGAAAAAACCTCGTTAAGATACCTGTGAGAGATGACTTTTCAATGGATCCGGGAAAATTGAGAGAAGCTATCCTCCTTGATAAAGAGAATAAAAACATCCCTTGCTGCGTCATTGCAACTTTAGGAACCACAGGGACCACTGCAGTTGATCCTTTAGTGGCTATAGGAGAGATCTGCCGCGAAAACAATGTATGGCTTCATGTTGACGCTGCAATGGCAGGAACTGCTCTTATTCTGCCTGAATTTCAATGGATGCTCGAAGGGAAAGAATATATCGATAGTTTTGTTTTTAATCCACATAAATGGATGTTTACAAACTTTGATTGTACCGCATATTTTGTAAAGGACGCCTCGGCTTTGATCAAAACATTTGAGATTCTTCCGGAATACCTGAAGACGCGTACCAGGGGGAAAGTAAATGATTATCGCGATTGGGGAGTTCCTCTCGGAAGACGATTCAGAGCATTAAAATTATGGAGTGTCATCAGAACTTATGGGGTTGAAGGTCTTCGCGATACAATAAGAAATCATATAGGCATTGCAGCAGAACTTTCTGAGATGATCTCAAAAGAAGTTGACTTTGAGATACTTGCCCCGGTAGTTATCTGTGTTGTCTGTTTCCGCTTTATCCCTGCAGGGTACAATGAGGATCAGATAAATTCATTAAATGAAAAGCTGAATCACCAGCTTAATGATTCCGGTAAATTATACCTGAGTCATACAGTGTTAAATTGCAGATATACTCTGAGAATGGTAACGGCTCAGACAAATGTTACTATCGAACATGTCAGGAAAGCCTGGAGCCTGATAAAAGATACAGCCAGAACTCTTATATCCTGAATAGGTTACATCTTTCTCCTTCCGAAGGTCATGCCGAATAAATTAACATTGAACAACAATTCAAGAGAAGGTGGTTCATTCACATTCTTCCATGCTGACTGAACTCCACAGGATATCATAAACGGAATCCTGAGAATATGAAAATCAGCCAGTAAATCAATTCCAAATGATTTGAAAGATTTAGTTTCAGAGGTATTGTAAATGGGAACAAGGCCATTGGAAGTGTAATTATACATTGAATTGCCAGGACCAGTAGCATAATCATAAAACAACCCGGTCCGGATCCTTTTCAGGTAAAGGAGACTTGCAACATTAAAATCGGGATAAGCAAGAGGCAAAAAATAATCAACAGAAAAAACTTGAATTTCGGTTGAAAGAATATTATAATAGCCACGGGGAAGCGACGAAAAATTAGTATATAAATATTTCTCATGATCCTGCTTTTCAGCTTCCAGCCTGATTTTAAGACTTTGGTTAGGGAAGAGTCCGGGGAAATAAAACGCTGTTTTTAACGAAACTGCTGATCCATAAATCGTTTTGTCAAAAGGAGCAAAGCAGTAATTAAAATCGATTATCTGTGCCCATCTGGGATATATATCACGGATTGCTGACCGGTCGAAGTTTGAAAAATAGAGCCTTCCTGTAATTATTGTCTGACCGTAATCATACGTTTTTATTTCAGGGATATATATATAGTGATTGAGGTAATCCATTGAAACAGAGGGTTGAAAAAACTCCGAAAATCTTCCGGATGAGAACTGAAGTGGTAACGAAATAGTATTCAGGAGACTTATTCCTGGTTTAATTTCAGAAGGATTGGCAATGGCTTCTCCTGTTTTACTTATCTGTGGAGCTGTACCATAATCGAGTTGTGATTCTATAACAGGGTACCACCCTTTCCATGTAATACGCGAATGAACGACATTACGTTTATCTGCAGAATATTCATAACCTATTGTTGATATAAGTGTGCTTAGAGTATTCTGGGTCATGAAAGAAACACCTGGTCTGATACTCGCAGGATCAGCTTTTAACTCTTCAATATCTGCATAAAATGGCATCCAGCTGTGAAATCTGAAAAGGTGCTGCCATTTTCTGTAGGGCTCGGGTGTGTATACAAAGCTGCTGTTGCCACTGTCTGAAACCGGTTTAATATCAAATCTGTTTATGAGAAAAGATGAAGAACCGGGATAATTTTTCACTGGTCCCGGAGATATAGGAATAGTGATACTGCATATGTTATTTCCTGAGGAGGTATAATCACCAAAAAATAACTTATTTCCACCGGGGCTGACATCAATTGTTCCAAATTTAGAATTCGTCAGGGAAGTTATTTTACTATCGGGAGTTTGAAGATAAATATTATCCGTTCCTGATGAGGAGCTTATAAAAAAGAGAGAATCATTTCTCAGGAAAGAAGACTGAAGATTATTTCTGGCAGCCTGAACAAGTGTTTTCCATTCGTGATTTGCAATTTCATACGAGATAATGCCTTCACCTGCTTCGGATAAGAAAATTGTAGTTACTTTTTTGCCGTTTTCAGCCCATTGAGGATGCTGAAGATAAACATTCCCCGGAGTATGGACAGATTCTTTAACGACGCCGGTTTCAGCATCAAGAAAGACCAGACTATTTAGGTTGGTAACAGTGTTTTCTACAGCAGCAATCTCATTCCCGTCAGGGGAGATTGATGCAGCAAGATATCTCGATTTCCGGGTAAGTTTTTTAGTCTCATTTGTTTTTAAATCCATCTGTTTGATAACCGAATATTCTCTGTTTTCCCATCTCGGGTCAGATTGTGTTTCGACCCACACCAACCTGCCTTTGGCATAAGAGATAAAAAAGGGGTAAACCTGACCTGGAGTATGAATTCTTTTTTCCGTTTTTTTGATAGTATTGATCAGCACGAATGAAGAGGGGGCAGATAATGAGGTTTTTATGGCAATAATACTGTCAGCACCGGCAAAAACAGGAGAGTAGTAATTAATAAATTTACTATGCTTGTCGGGATTTGCAACTTCATAATCTGCAGGGTTCTCCATGGAAACATTTTTTGTCCATATAGTCTTCAGGGTATCGTACGTTTCAAGCCAGAGTGTTTTTTTTCTCAGGCCCGAGTTTCTGGAAAGGCTTATATTAACAGGATTAAGAATAAATGGCTCTTCAGCAGTGTACTTAAGAACTTTATTCCATATCTGAGGGTCATTCTTTGTCAGAGCATAGGTTACCATCTGATACCCCGATTCGTAAATATCAGGAACAAAATCCTTATACGAACCATTAATGATCTTGTCGTATTTATATGGTTTTTTATTTTCAACTATCAGTGCTTTAAGCTGTTTCTGAAATGAAGGATCACGTCCTCTTCCTGATTGTGTCAGAACTGATTCTGCAAAAACCGCATCACCCTCAAGGAACCAGGTAGGGAGAAGAGATGCGACAATTCCGGTAAACTGCTCCCCTAAAAATAGCGACATCACTTTTGAAAATCCCCGGTTCAATGATTCCATCTGAATAACATGAGTAAGTTCATGCACTGTCAGTTGTGTTTCCGGTGAGAGCGGAATGGTATTCTGGTCAGGAGTAGGATATACTTCCATACGTCTTGGAGCCCATGCTACGTATCCATTTGACTGTATTGTGAAATTATGTATGACAACGGGGAATTTAAACTTTTTATCAGGGAACAGGGATCCGAGTTTTGAGTATGATTCATTAAGCGATTTTGCATAGAGAATTCCACCGGGACCATAATTCTCGGGGTAGATGACTGTAAACCTGCCTGTTTTAATCTGCATCCATTTTAGAGATGACGGATCCTGACCGGTCTCATAATATTGACCAGTAACGGTTTGTACTGAAAAGAGTAAAGTAGTATATAAAAATATTATTTTAAACCTCATGCAAAGAATTATGCTTCAAAAATAGCAAAATTAGTGAATGGTAATCTGTTAGGCATAGTATGAAAAAATTAAGTATTTTCGTCATCTGAATTATTTGAAGGGTTTCTATAAATAAAGATGAGAAAGAATGAAGAAATACAGGCTGATCAATAATATATCCGGGTGGGTCGTATTTATTGTTGCAGCGTTTACCTACCTGAAGACAATTGAGCCAACTGCAAGTCTGTGGGACTGCGGTGAATTCGTAGCTTCCTGTTTTAAGCTTGAGGTCGGACATCCTCCGGGTAATCCTGTATTCATGGTAATGGGCAGATTTTTCACTCTCTTCGCCGGAGGGAATGTTTCAAAGGTTGCTGCCATGGTCAATTCAATGTCGGCACTGGTAAGCGCATTTACTATTCTCTTCCTGTTCTGGACTATAACCCATCTTGCAAGAAAGATCCTTATAAAAGATGAAAATTATTATAATACCGGACGGATAATTGCAGTCATAGCTGCAGGGGCCGTGGGAGCAATTGCTTATTCCTTTTCCGACTCATTCTGGTTTTCAGCAGTTGAAGGAGAAGTATATGCATCATCTGCTTTCTTCACTGCTCTCGTTTTCTGGGCAATCCTCAAATGGGAAGATGTAGCCGATGAAAAATATGGCGACAGATGGATAGTTCTGATAGCATTCCTGATGGGTCTTTCCATTGGAGTACATCTTTTAAACCTTCTGACTCTTCCTGGAATGGTGCTTGTCTACTATTTTAAAAAATTCAAATTTACCTGGAAAGGATTCTTTATATCATTATTGACTTCAATAATATTTCTTTCGCTTTTGATGTTTGGAATAATGCCGGGTATCGTAACAATTTCTTCAAAATTCGACTGGTTTTTCGTGAATACACTTGGCCTTCCTTCAAACAGCGGGATGATATTCCATGTGATTATTGTGGCTGTATTGTTTATTTTTGCGGTTAAATATTCATATTCATCAGTAAACAGGGTAAAAAACGGAGTTCTTGCCATATCAGCACTTTTCTTTACCGGAATATGGATAATATCAGGTTCCTCAGTTCTTAATATACTTGCGCTTCTGATAATATCAGGAGTTATCTGGTACATGGCCGGGAAGAGCAAAACCACACTTAATACTTTACTTACTGCCATAATGGTTATTCTTATCGGGTATTCTGCGAATGCCATTATTGTGATCAGGTCCACAGCAAGTACTCCTTTGAATGAAAACAATCCATCAAATCCATTTAACCTTCTATACTTTCTGAACAGGGAGCAATACGGTGAACGGCCGCTATTTAAAGGGCCCTATTATAATGCTCCTGTAACTGATTATAAAGACGGGAAGCCTAAATATGCCCTTGAGAATGGGAAATATATCATAACAGGTCATAACCTTGAACGTATCTACGATCCTAGATTTGTCACACTTTTCCCAAGAATGTGGAGCGATCAGGCTGACCATCAGGAAGTTTACCAGCAATGGGGGAGGGTAAAAGGAACTCCTGTACAAATTGAGGACCAGTCCGGAGAAAAGAAGGTTGTTAAGAAACCAACCTTCAGAGAGAACCTGCGGTTTATGTTTTCATACCAGTTTGGATACATGTATTTCAGATATTTCATGTGGAATTTTTCAGGGAAGCAAAATGATACACAGGGAACCGGGGGTGTAGTGAATGGTAATTGGATCACCGGGATAAAATTCCTTGACGAACCAAGGATTGGAACTTCCGATTTGCCTGGAGATATGAGAACCGATCCGTCAAAGAACAAGTATTATCTTTTACCCTTTATTCTGGGTTTTGTCGGAATGTTTTATCAGTTGAACCGCGATAATAAAAACTGGGGAATAATTCTTCTGCTCTTTGTGATGACCGGAATAGCCATTGTGGTTTATCTCAACCAGTATCCAAACCAGCCCCGCGAGAGGGATTATGCTTATGCCGGTTCATTTTACTTTTTCTCGGTATGGATAGGATTGGGAGTACTTGCCTTGTTCGAGGGGTTATCAAAACTGACAAGTGAGAAGATTGCCGCTCCGGTTGCCGGTATTTTATGCTTTCTTGCTGTGCCGGCACTTATGGGTTCTGAAAACTGGAATGATCACGATCGGTCGGGCAGGTATCTGGCCCGCGATGTTGCATTTGACTATCTGAATTCGTGTGCTCCTGATGCTATTCTTTTTACAAATGGCGATAATGATACTTTCCCTTTATGGTATGCACAGGAGGTTGAAAATAAAAGGACAGATATTCGTGTATGCAATCTTATGCTACTAAATACAGACTGGTACATTGATCAGATGAAGAGCAGAACGTACGGATCTGCACCACTTCCTGTTACATTTCCGGTTCAAAATTATTACGATGGGATAAATAATCAGCTCTATATAATTGAAAAAACAAAAGACCCGGTCGATATTTCAACAATAATAGATTTTGTAAAAAGCGATAACAAGGCGACAAAGGTCCAGATTTCTGCCACAGAACTACTCAGTATTATACCTTCGCGAACAATCAGAATCCCTGTTGATAAAGCAAAAGTACTTGCATCGGGTACCGTAAAACCCGAAGATGCCGATAAAATTGTTCCCTATATTGATATCAAACTTAAAGGGAGTTCAATACTTAAAAGCCAGCTTATAGTTCTGGATATTCTGGCTCATAATAACTGGGAGCGTCCTATTTACTTCATTACCGGGTATCATAATGATGCTTTGGGACTTGAGGAATATTTTCAATTGGAAGGACTTGCTTATCGTTTGGTGCCAATAAAATCGCAAAATAAAAACTGGTTGGATTACGGCCGCATTGATACCGATATCTTATATCAGAATCTGATAAAGAAATTTGCATGGGGTGGTGCAAATAAGAAAAAAGTAGACATAGATTATAATCATCAGCGTACAATTATAGTTGTGAGAGCCAGGTTAAACTATGCAAAGCTGGCAAAAGCACTGTCCGCTGAGGGGAAAAATGAAAAGGCAATTGAAACACTTAATTTTTGCATGGAAGCACTACCTCTTGAAAAGATCCCTTACGATCCTTATATGGCAGATATAGTTGAAGCTTATTTCACTGCCGGAGCTACAGACAAAGCTGTTGAAATGACGAAATCATTTTGTGATTACTATTATAAAAGGCTGGATTATTTTCTTAAGCAGAGCCCCTTCATTATCAACTCAGCTGAATTTGAAATACAATCAGCTATTCAGTATACCTCGCGTGTTGCGAATTCCTGTACGGCTCATGGAAAATCTGAATTGGGGGAAGAGATAACCAAAAAACTGGAGACTTATTATGCAGGTTATATAAAGGTTATGCAACCTGCATCAAAATGAAAGGAAAGATCACTAAGAATGAGGTATTGAAATATTCGATTTCAGGTATTTTTCAAGGATGAAAAATATTTTTTCGGGGTAAATTGGTTTTAATATATATTCATTGCATCCTGCAATATAAGCCTCGGTTTTTGCCTGCTCAGAAGAATATGCAGTAATCATAATAACAGGGGTGCTTTTTCTGTCTTTTCTTAATATTCTTATGCATTCGATCCCGTTAATCAGCGGAATGAGGAAATCCATAAAAACAAGATCAATAGAATTATTTGCCTGGGCCAGATGATCAACAAACTCCTTTCCCGTATGAAATATAATTACTTCAGCACCTGAATTTTTAAGCAATGTTTCATAATACCTGATAGAAGGCAGGTCATCCTCAACAATTATAATATTTTTACCTGTAAGTTCTAAATTGCTGATATTCAATGTCATTTATGGGAATGATTAAACATCTATAAAATTACGATAAGAAAAGGATCTTGAGTGTGCATATTTGTACAATTATGAACATTTTATCAACACACGTCCAAATATGAATAAATGAGATATTTGGATTCCTGAATTTAATTGTGCAAATTCGTAATAGTAAATCCTTTATAACATGTTAAAACATATTCGCTTCAAAAGAGTTTCATTCCTTGCTTTGGTATTGTTGTTAATGATCAATACCAGTTTCGGACAAGCAGGTTTAAATGATGGTACGCGGGCTGTTTTTATTTTCGATATAGCAAAATACATAGATTATGGACCAGGATTCGGGGATTCATCTATTTTCAGAATTGGCATTCTTGACAAAGATGTGTCATTGTTTTTCGAAATGGGCAACATGAGAAAAACAAGGACTAAGATACAGGATAAACCTGTAGAGATTGTTAAATTCAATACTGAAAGTCAGATAACCTATACGCAGGTACTGTATGTTAATAAAGCAAGTGGCTACAATTTGAATAAAGTTAAAGCTGCTATCGAGAAACATCAGACACTGCTTATGACCGAGGGTTACGAATTCAGGGAATCAATGATAAATTTTATGGGGGTAGAAGGAGAAATGCCTAAATACGGAGTCAATGAAGATATGATCAATAAAGCAGGAATGAGGGTCAATTCCAATATGCTGACTCAGGCAATTAAAACCAAGGAAGACTGGGAGAATCTCTTCGGTAAAGCAAGTGAACAGATTGTAATACAAAGAGATACTATTCGTCAGCAATTGGAAATGATTAATATCCAGAGAACTGAAATACTTCACCAGAAAGCCCTTCTTGACAGCCTTGACAAAGAGATTACGACAAAGGAGAAAACATTAAACGAAAAGCAAAAGGTTCTTGACAGGCAATTTGTTCAGATAAGCAAACAACAGGGTGAAATTTCCGTACAGAAACAGACAATAGTTGTTCAACAGAATGAAGTTCAGGTTCAAAAGGACACTCTTGCCAGACAAAAAGGAAAGATTACTATTCAATTGGCGAGAATTGATGAACAGCTGAAAAGGATTTCAGATCAGGATAGCAAGATAAAAATGCAGCTTGAGGCAATTGAAAAACAGAAGCTTGTGCTGTATTTTGTTGTTTTCGCTCTTTTGCTTGTCAGTTTCCTGGGTTATTATATTTACAGGGGATACAAAATAAAGAAAGAGGCCAATATAAAACTTGAGGATAAGAACAGGACGATCTCTGCACAGAAGGATGAAATTGAAAAGCAGAGGGATCTTGCTGCTGCCCAGAGAGACCAGATAGGATACCAGAAGAGGCACATTGAAGACAGTATCATGTATGCCAAGAGGATACAGACAGCATTGATTCCATCACTTGAACTCTTCAGCGACAAGCTTGAACACTTTGTTTTGTACAAACCTCTCGCTATTGTCAGCGGTGATTTTTATTGGGTAAGCGCACAGGCAAATCCTCAGGTGATAATATCAGCCGACTGTACAGGACATGGAGTTCCCGGGGCATTTATGAGTATGCTTGGAGTAACAATGCTTAACGAAATTATTATTGGGAAACATATTCTGATGCCCGATCAGATAATTGAAAACCTGCGTCAGGGAATAATAAAATCATTAAAACAGGTTGCTGAAGAAGATAGTATAAAAGACGGAATGGATATTGCTGTCTGCGTTGTTGATTTTGATAAAAACATTCTATGGTATGCCGGAGCCAATAGTCCGCTGTATCTGGTCAGAGGTGGTGAACTGACTCACTACAGAGCCGATAAAATGCCTGTAGCAATTCATTACAGGATGGAGCCATTCACATTGCATAAAATAGATCTTCAGAAAGGTGATGCGTTCTATATCTTCTCCGACGGTTATGCTGATCAGTTTGGCGGACCAAAACAGAGAAAATTCATGTCCATGCAACTCAGGGAAACACTTGTTGCAATGGCGGGTATGCCAATGCTTCAGCAGGGAGAACGTCTTAATAAAATATTTGAAGAGTGGCGTGGTGACAGCCCTCAGATTGATGATGTGACTCTGATAGGGGTCAGATATTGATTATCTGCAGACCCACTTGGTCGTAACACCCAAAACGGTAACGGGGGAAGTGTTTTCTATTCCGATTAATGCTACATCACAGTATTCTGTTTCACTCCCGGTCGTAAGAAGTGATCCGTCTGATTCTTTATAGGTATTTTGCTGGCAAACCTTACAATTCTTTTGGCATGATGAGAATGATAAAGCAATAAAAACAAATCCGGCGGCGTACATTAAAATCCTTTTCATACAGATTATTTTAAAACAAATATACTAAAACTCTCTTTTTCATAGTGCGTAATTAACACAAAATGGTTACACGAGCAAATTAAAAATGCGAATGATGCATCAAATGACTAAATTGCCAGTCATTTGAGCAGGAATGAAAATATTTATAAATTGCATAAAAATTAACTGTCATGGAAGATTCAAAAATGAAAAAGCATGTAGCCGTAGTTGGTGCGATACAAATTGGTTTCGCAATTCTCGGGCTGATTCTTGCCGTAGTTATATTCTTTGTTATGAATTTTGCGAGGGGACAAGCAGGTGGTGATGAGACTGGTCAAATGGTTCTCGGGTTTTTATCCGTCAGTTTACCTATTCTTTTCGGATTCCTTGCTACTCTCGGACTGGTTGGCGGAATTGGGCTTTTAGCTTACAAATCATGGGCAAGATATCTTGTCATGGTTGTTGCGGCTCTTGGTTGTCTCAATATACCTATCGGAACACTTAAAGGTGTTTATACTTTGTGGGTACTGCTGCAGGATGAAACAATAAAGCTTTTTGAAAATAAATAATTTTTGAAAATATTTTAGAGTAGAGACGCCCAATTTGGGCGTCTCTACTTATTTTTGCAGGATAAATAACTTTTTATTATGGCTGACGACAACAAGATCATTTTTTCAATGTATAGAGTAGGGAAATCATTTCCTCCTCACAGGCAGGTACTTAAAGATATTTCTCTTTCATTTTTTCTGGGCGCCAAAATAGGGATAATCGGGTTGAACGGATCAGGTAAATCAACTCTATTGAAAATTATTGCAGGTATGGAAAAAGAATATCAGGGTGAGGTTACCTTTCTTCCCGGATATTCTGTCGGGCATCTTTCTCAGGATCCTCTGCTTGAGGAAAATCGAAGTGTGAGAGAAATTGTTGAGGAGGGTGTAAAGGAAACTATGGAAATCATAAAGGAATTTGAAAAGATAAATAACAGTTTTGGTGAACCGGAAGTGTATGAAAACCCTGATAGGATGCAGCAACTTATGGATCGTCAGTCTGTTTTGCAGGAAAAAATTGATTATCATGACGGATGGAATATAGAACACAAGCTTGAACGCGCAATGGATGCACTTCGATGTCCCGATGCCAACGCGAGGGTAAATGTTCTTTCAGGCGGAGAACGCAGAAGGGTTGCCCTATGCAGGTTATTATTACAGCAGCCGGATATATTGTTGCTTGATGAACCAACAAACCACCTCGATGCCGAATCGGTGCAATGGCTCGAAACTACTCTTAAACAATATAACGGAACTGTGATCTGCATAACACACGACCGGTATTTCCTGGATAATGTTGCAGGATGGATATTGGAACTTGACAGGGGCGAAGGAATACCATGGAAAGGCAATTACTCTTCATGGCTCGAACAGAAAGCAAAACGACTTGAGTCGGAGGAGAAAGGTAATATAAAAAGAAGAAAGATTCTTGAGCGGGAACTTGAATGGGTAAGAATGTCGCCCAAAGCACGTCATGCAAAATCAAAAGCAAGGCTGGGTGCATATGAAAACCTTCTTAATCAGGATGTAAAACAGAAGGAAGATAAGCTTGAAATATTTATACCGAATGGGCCCAGGCTCGGGGATAAGGTAATAGAGGCCAGCTCCGTTACAAAATCATTTGATGATAAATTGCTTTTTGAGGATCTTGAATTCAGCCTTCCGCCAAACGGGATAGTTGGTGTTATTGGTCCGAATGGTGCCGGAAAGACAACTCTCTTCAGAATGATTATGGGACAGGAAAAGGCAACCAGGGGAACATTTACGATAGGAAATACAGTTACTCTGGGATATGTTGATCAGGCTCATGCCGATATTGATCCGGCCAAAACCGTATATGAAGTGATTTCCGGAGGTCAGAACGAAGTAATGGTAGGAAGCCGGCTGGTGAACGCAAGAGCTTATGTAGCCCGTTTTAATTTCACAGGAGCCGATCAGGAAAAGAAATGTGGTGTTCTGTCAGGCGGGGAAAGAAACAGGCTGCATCTCGCTCTTACGCTTAAATCGGGGGCAAATGTTTTACTTCTTGACGAACCAACGAACGATATAGATGTTAATACTCTGAGAGCACTTGAGGAAGGGCTTGAGAATTTTGCAGGTTGCGCAGTTATTATTTCACACGACAGGTGGTTTCTCGACAGAATCACCACTCATATGCTGGCCTTTGAGGGTAACTCAAAAGTCGTATGGTTTGAAGGTAATTACTCCGACTATGAAGAGAATTATAAAAAGAGAGTTGCTGATACCACGCCGGCAAGAATAAAGTACAAGAAACTGGTGTAAAAAGACTCAACGGCTAAAAGGCCCAATGGCTCAACAGCAGAATATATTATGTGTTATAGGCGATATGGCAAAGAAGGCGAAATGAGGAATATTCGGTTCTAACGAAAAAAGACAGGCATATAAAATAGTATTAAGTAATTGATTATCTGAATGAAAACTAAAAATTTATCATATTTTGTATCGACTCTTTTCATACTCTTTTTGGTTACCGGATATTCTGCTCTGGCTTCTTCATCAAGTGACTCCCTGAATGTCCCTTCATTTGGCAAAGTTTATGTTTATAACCGTACAACCACACCTCTGAATGTAATTATAATGATTTCCGGAGATAATGGCTGGAAATCTGAAGCTGCCGGATTCTCCCAGACATTTTCGGAGATGCATACCCTCGTAATCGGGGTCGATATTGTGAGATATTATAAGAATCTGAAGCTAAGGAAAGACGACTGCTATAATGTTGCCGCGGATTTTGTGCAACTTGCTACCGAGATGGAGAAGAAATACGATTTCCCCGATTATAAGCCGCCTTTAATTATGGGATATTCAAGGGGGGCTGCTCTTGTTTATGGGATCATAGCCCAGGCCAGACCCGGGACGTTTATCGGAGGAATATCTCTGGGGTTCTGCTCCGGCATTGAACTCCCTGTAATGCTTTGCCAGATTAACGGCCTTACAGAAACAGTTGATGTGACCGGGAAACGCTATCTGCTTCAACCCGATGAAAAACTCGGAAATCCCTGGATAGTAATTCAGGGTCAGGTAGACAAATTATGCAGTTATTCAACAGTTTCGGATTTTGTTTCAAAAACAAAGAATGCTGAGATAATTGCATTGCCAAAAATCGGACATTCTTTCTCAAAGTCGGGTGAATTTATGCCTCAATGGAAGGATGCTTTTAACCGGTTAATTGAACGATATGAAAAAGAGAAGCCGCCAAAAGTAAATATTGACGAGGTCAGGAACCTTCCGCTAATCATCACAAATTCCAAAATTCAGGATAAGGAGGCTCCGGTAGCTCTATTGATTTCCGGTGATGGCGGCTGGTACGGATTTGAACAGTCAATTGCTGATAATCTTGCCAAACGAGGCATTCCTACAGTCGGTCTTGATTCTAAGAAATATTTCTGGAAAAGGCGTACTCCTGAAGAGACTTCCTCTGATATGGCTAAAGCCCTGAATTTTTATGGTAAGGAATGGGGGAGAGAGAAATATGTCCTGATAGGATATTCTTTAGGTGCTGAAATTGTTCCATTTATTGTAAACGATTTACCGGAAGATATAAAATCCAGGATTGCCTCTGCAGTACTCATGTCCCCGGCCACATCCACAGATTTTGAGATACATATTTCAAACATGCTGGGAATGGGAAACCGGCAGAATACCTACAACACAATTGATGAAATAATTAAAATGCAGAGCGTTCACACCCTGATAATCTTCGGTGACGGAGAGAAGACTGAAATACCTGGATTATTGAGCACGACATCTGTTGTTATCAGAAAAATTCCGGGAGATCATCATTATAAATTTAATCTGCCACTGATAATGCAGACTATGAAAGACAATAAAGCGTTCTGAAAATAGTAACTTTGATTCAGTTGTGAAAATTTTAATTACAGAAAATGCTATTCGGAGTAAACTTTAAAATTGCGCATAGTAACTTTGATTAACATTCTATGATAAAAGAAAATCCATCAACCCCTGTCAGGTCCTTTTTTAAAGAAAAAGTCTTCATATTCCTTAATGAAAATGCGAAACTCATTACCCAGTTTCTTTTTACTGCCCTCTTTATAATTCTTGCAGCCTGGTTTACCTTTCATCAGAAACATGAACTTATTACCGTCAGGAATACGCTTTCTGAGGCCAATAAGTACTGGGTTCTTTCCGGTTTGGGGCTTGTTCTCTTTTATATTATTATTCAGGGAGCGATGTACGTGACATCTTTTGCTTCAATTGATATAAAATTGAAGTTGTGGAATGCAATTATCCTCTTTCTGAAACGCAATTTCATAAGTGTTTTTTTGCCGGCTGGGGCAGTTTCCTCACTGGCTTTCTTCAGTAATGAAATAGAGAAAAAGGGAATCACCAGAACACAGGTCTATTTTGCCTCTTCAATTTACGCTTTTGTAGGAATACTTTCTGTTGTGATTGTTGCCATACCGGCATTCATCTTTGTTGTATCAGGCGGGAGCATAGGAATGGGGAAATGGTATGCACTTGGTGGAGTTATCCTTATCCTGCTATTGTTTGTCTTTATTTATTATTCACTTTTAAGAAAATGGAAGCTTTATACCTGGATATTAAAAGTTTATCCTAAAGCAGAGCTTTTCATAGAGGATATAAAGAATAACAAAATAAACAGGGAACAATTTATTTATACGATTTTAATCTCAGTTCTGATTGAATTTGTAGGGATAGCGCATGTTTATATCTCAATGTTGGCGCTGAACTTTACTCCTTCGCTATCCACTGCTATAATAGCTTACATTGTTGTAGTAATATTTCTTATTATATCACCATTTCTGAGAGGACTCGGAGCTATTGAAGTTTCGATGGTCTATGTCCTGATCCATTCCGGATTCACGAATGCTGATTCGATAGCAATAACCCTGCTCTTCAGATTTTTTGAATTCTGGCTTCCTCTCTTTGCCGGTATAGTGAGCTTTCTGCTGAAAGTTGATAAACTTATTATGCGGATATTTCCTGCCATCCTGATTTTTGCTCTGGGGATTGTGAACATAATCTCAGTATTAACTCCGGCTCTTCCTGAAAGATTAAGCCTTTTGAAAGATTATTTACTTGTTGGCTTTGTCAGCTTTTCGAACAGCTTTGTATTCATCGCAGGTTTGTTTCTACTTGTAACAGCCGCCTTTATGCTTAGAGGATTGCGGACTGCATGGTGGTTTGCCATAGCTTTAAGTGTCATTTCTATTTTTGGCCATATCACCAAAGGTATTGATTATGAAGAAGCTACAGTAGCACTTCTCATTCTTGGCTCACTGGTTGCAACAAGAAAGGAGTATCATATAAAGACAAACCCAAGGCTTGGAACAGTGGGGTTACAGACAGCAATGTTAAGTATGGCTGCTGTGTTGCTTTATGGTGTGGTAGGATTCTATTTCCTCGACAAGAAACATTTTCAGATTGATTTCAATATTTTTCAGTCGTTCTGGTATACACTTCAGAATTTTTTTCTTATCGGGAGCAGCGATCTGATACCCCGCGACTCTTTTGCACGCGATTTTATTTACCTGATAAAGATAAGCGGTTTCGCCTCAATATCATTTCTGGTCTATTCTCTCGTAAGACCATATGTATTCAGGGTTACTCCGACTGACGAGGAAAGAGCAAGGGCTAAATCGCTTACTCAGCAATTTGGGAATTCCGCTCTCGACTTTTTCAAAACTTATTCTGACAAATTTATATTCGCCCCACCGGAGATTAATGCATATATCTCTTACCGGGTCAGCAGAAACTTTGCTGTAGTTCTTGAAAATCCTGTTGCTGAAAACAGGGATGAGATGAAAAAATGCATTGTCTCCTTCAGCAGGTATTCATATGAGAACGGCCTGAAAGATATTTATTACCGTGTTCCAAAAGAGAGTCTTCCAATTTATTTTGAACTATCAAGGAAGAGTCTTTTCCTTGGTCAGGAGGGGGTGGTTGACCTTGATTCGTTTTCACTGGAAGGAGGTGAAAAAAAGTCCATCAGGAACGCATTGAACAAAATAAAAGAACAAGGCTATACATCGCATATAAATGCTCCTCCGCTGCGTGATGGGCTGATACAAAAGCTCAAGGCTGTAAGTGATGAATGGCTGAAACTTACTGACCGTGAGGAAATAATCTTTTCGCAGGGTATGTTCGTTGAAAAAGAGATAAAAGAACAAACTGTAATCACTATTGAAAACAATGAA
>Ga0302164_10000093_pt1 | contig 36201 bp, 36 predicted proteins | sample I_Fen_E3_1_FD_193500 | JGI IMG/M metagenome (GOLD analysis project Ga0302164, IMG submission 193500) | Peat permafrost microbial communities from Stordalen Mire near Abisko, Sweden - I_Fen_E3_1 | ecosystem: Environmental > Terrestrial > Soil > Wetlands > Permafrost | place: Sweden: Abisko...
TGCCTGTATCAATTTTATGAACCTTTATACTGCACAATCTGCCAGAAGGGCCAGGGAAATTGGTTTACGCAAAGTGGTAGGAGCAAACAGAAGAAAAATATTTGTTCAATTTATGGGAGAATCTCTATTGCTGGTATTAATTTCCCACATAATAGCTATGATTTTAGTTGAATTGCTGCTGCCCGGTTTTAATAACCTTATTGGCAAACAACTTGATATTAACTATCAAAGCGCTCATTTATATATAGGGTTGATTGCAGTTATACTGTTTTGCGGTATATTGGCCGGAAGTTATCCAGCCTTGTATCTGTCTTCATTAAAGCCATTGAATACAATAAAGGGCGTAATTAATAAAAATCCCGGCAATCCACAATTCAGAAGAGTCCTGGTTATTTTCCAGTTTTCATTGTCGGTCTTGCTAATCATATGCACCTTAATTGTTGGAAATCAACTTAACTATATTCAAAATAAGAGTCTTGGATTAAATAAAGATAATATAGGCTATTTTACGAGTCACTCCAGACCTAAAGGCTCCACGCTTGAAGACTTAAAAAAAGAGCTTTTAAACAATCCGGATATAGTGAGTGTAACTCGGGGCAATAATCCTGTCAACATTGAAAATCATTCGAATGGCTTTAATTGGACAGGAAATAATGAAGGTAATGATATTTCATTTTATATTTTGAGTTGTGATGCAGATTATGCCAAAACATTTCATCTTGATCTTGAGAAGGGGCGTTTCTTTTCTTCTGAATTTTCAACGGATTCTTCTGCAGTAGTAATCAATGAAAGTGCAGCAAAAATCATGGGATTTTTTAATCCAATCGGGGAAATTATATCGACGCCCTGGCAATCGAAATTACATATCATAGGTGTAGTAAAGAATTTTCACTATAAATCTATGCATTATAAAATTGAACCGCTTATTATGACATTAGATTCGGATATCGAATTTTTTATCCGGATGAAGCCTGACAAAGTAACCTCAATAGTTCCTTACATTAAGAAAACTATACAATCATTTAATCTGTCTTATCTCCTGAATTTTCATTTTTTGGCTGATGATTATGACAACCTATACCGGACAGAACAAAACATGAGTAAAATAATTCGTTATTCCTCATTTCTTGCAATCTTCATTTCATGTCTGGGTCTTTTAGGACTTTCTTCATTTATGACAGAGCGCCGTACAAAAGAGATAGGAATAAGGAAAATTAATGGGGCAAAGTCCAATGAAATATTCACATTGTTATCGGGAGAATATATTATATGGGTAATGATTTCAATTATAATTGCATGCCCGGTTGCCTGGTATGCCATAAATAAATGGCTTCAAAACTTTGCTTATCGGATTGACATAAGCTGGTGGGTATTTGCAATGGCTGGTGTTATTGCATTGCTTATTGCATGGATTACAGTAAGCTTTCAATCGTACAGAGCAGCAGGTAAAAATCCTATAGAAGCGCTAAGGTATGAATAGCAGAACAAAAAAGGTTTTATAATTTTCTTTGTTCGGATATAGGAATAATTATATCCCGGCAACCGTCCTTTCGCTGTCAGGCACATTACGCAAATGATATATTAATTAATATGTAATTGCATCTATGGTTTGCGTAAAGAGCCTTCCAGCCCGTCCCTGCCATATTACGATAACAGCTTCACAGTGGAGACAAAATTGACAGAACCATTTCTAAAGATCCAGTTTAATTGATGGATTTGATATGCTATACCTGATTAAACGAGATTTGCAATTTAAAATATTGAGGCCTTGACTAATAACTAGTTGGTAGACCGTGACTGACGTGGCGAAAGCATGACTTAAAATTAAAAGACTGCTACATGACAGTTTTAAAATGTGCCCTACAGCTAACTCGGCCGGTTTAATTAATTGCCTGCGCCAGCGCCAGGACAGATTTGTAAACAATCCCCAATTCTATGACCTTAAACTCTGTTCCATTTATAAAATGCTGTGGCATCCTGACAGTTTCGTCTCCCGGGACAGCATCATTGGCGCTGTCGGCCGACGCTCTGGTGCCTTGTTTTTTGCTCGTCACCGAGACTATTTCATCGTGACCCGAAACTTTACTGCCGTATATCTGGACTTGGTACCGTCAAGACAAATTACCGTGACCCAAAACTTTGCAGCCATCTACCGGGACTGGCAAAAAACGCGGCACCCCGACACCCCTCGCTACCGCTCGGGGCAGGCTCACGGCAACTCATTAAACCGCCGGGCCGTTAGCCTTAACCTGCAGCATGACAGACAGTTTAGCAGTTAATCCAAACTCTCAGAAGTCAGATTTTTTCACTTTCCCAAATTTGTCTAAATCAAGACAGTGCGGATTTTCTATAAATATTTAACCAAGCTTTACAGGTTTATTAAAATATGTACTAACTTTGTAATTACATTTTGTAAATAGTTTTAACCATGGAAGTATCTGTAATAAAGATTGGGAATTCGAAGGGGATAAGGTTTAGCAAGACCATTATCGAAAGATATAATATCCGAGATACCGTGGATTTGATCCTGGATAAAGGGCAGATTATAATAAAGCCTCTTGCTCGACCTAGAAAAGGATGGGAAAAAGCCTTCATGGATATGCATGCCAACGGAGATGACAAATTACTCGTACCAGACGTATTTGAAGACGAAAATCTCGAAGAATGGAAATAAAGCAGTATCAAATCATTCTTGCCAACCTTGACCCGACTATCGGTAGCGAAATTAAGAAGACAAGACCTTGTGTTGTCATCTCTCCCGATGAGATGAACAAATATTTAAGGACCGTTATGGTAGCACCCATGACAACTAGCTCCAAAAATTATCCAACCAGAGTCGAGGTAAAACATGATAACAAAGAGGGATGGATTGTTCTAGACCAGATTAGAACTATTAATAAGCAACGGATTATCAAGGACCTTGGAAAACTTTCAAGACCTGAGATCAAAGAGGTCAAATCCGTTCTGAAGGAAACGCTCGTTGATTAATTTAAAAAGCTAAGGCTAACTCGGACGGTTTAATTAATTGGCTTCCGCAGCCCGGACTACTTCGTAATTCGCCCCCAAAGTCTATGCGATTAAACACAATTCAACTTATAAAATCTTGTGCCACCCGGACTGTTCCTACAGCCGAGACAAAGTCAATAGGTCTGCGGGCCGACGCGCTGCAAACTCAACAGGCTCTTGCTTAGAGGATTTCATCTTGACATGAAAATATTCAGCCACTTAACGGGATTTTTCCATCTCGACAACTTTAGGCAATATGACAATCCTTGCCCATTTATCAGGACTAAAACACTACGCCGCCTAACAGCTAAGAGCTCATTTCGTTATTGAAACTTAAATAAATTGTTTGTTTAATAATAAATACTTACCTTTGGCGTTAGTAACGCTACACGGAAAATGATTGCTTCATTTGGGACTAAGGAAACTGAAAAAATATGGAATGGAGATAGAGTAAAGAATCTACCTCAAGAAATACAACAAATTGGAAGGAGAAAATTAAGGATGCTTAATAACTCACAGAATTTGATGGACTTAAAAGTTCCTCCATCTAATAAGCTGGAGAAACTATCAGGTAAAATGAGTGACTACTACAGCATCAGGATTAATGACCAATGGAGAATTGTTTTTAAATGGGACAATGGAAACTCAAGTGATGCTACAATAATCGATTATCATAAATAAAAGAGATGGAAAAGCTTTCAAATATACACCCAGGCGAAATTCTTCTTGAAGAATTCCTAAAACCTTTAAATATATCTGCTTACAGACTGTCAAAGGATCTTGGAATACCACAGACCAGGACTTCCGAGATAATTAAAGGACATAGAAGCATTACTGCAGACACAGCGATAAGACTAAGCTACTATTTTGGTAATTCTGCAAAATTCTGGCTTGGACTTCAGAATGACTTTGATCTTGAAGAAGAAAAGAAATCTAAAGATCGGGAATTCAAACATATTAAAAGATTAAAGGAACATGCTGCCTAGCATCAGAATTTTATCAAACTAGACAAATTCTCTTCACGACGATTGAAAAATACTACGGCGCCTAACTCGGACGGTTTAATTAATTGGCTTACGCAGCCCGGACAGCTTCATAATCGCCCCTAAGTCAATGAGAGAAAAATTTAACCAACTTATTAAATCTTGTGGCACCCGAACTGATCCTGCTGCCGAGACAAAGTCAATAGGGCTGCCGGCCGATGCGCTGGTGCCTTGTTTTTTGCTCGCCATCTGGACTATTTCATCTTGACCCAAAATTTCACATCCGTCACCCGGACTTGGTACCGTCAAGACAATTTCATCATGACCAGTGTGTACTCGTCCATCTACCAGGACTGGCAAAAAACGCGGCACCTCGACACAGACGCCAACTCAATTAAACCGCCGGGCCGTTAGTTGTCAGGTTATCGCGCAACTCCGATAAATACCAAAGACAAATTTGTACTATCTTTGTAAAAAATATGTACTATGACAGTTTCTGATTTAAAACTTAAAATATTCAGACAAATTGACTCTCTTGAAAAGAGTCGGCTTGAAGAGTTTTACGGATTATTATTGAATTATGTCAACGGGAAGAAGGATGTTTCTGATTGGGACAAACTTACAGCAGCTCAAAAGGAAGGAATATTAGATGCAATAGCCGAAATGGACTCTCAGAAAGGAGTGGCACATGAGGTTGTAATTGATAAATTCCGTAAGAGGTACCTTAATGCCTAAGCAGATTATTTGGTCACCTCTTGCTGAAGGTGATTTTGAAAAAATACTAGACTACCTTGCTAAAAATTGGGAGATGAAAGTTGCTGCTCACTTCATCGAACTCACTGAGAATTTAATAAACCAAATTTCCATAAATCCGCGACAATTTCCGATATGTTATAAAAGGAAAAATGTGAGAAAGTGCGTACTCACTAAACACAATACCTTGTTTTATCGTGACACCAAATCCAATATTCAAATATTAAGGATTTACGATACACGACAAGACCCTGACACCCTGACCTTTAAATAAAAACCCGAACAACTAACTCGGAGCATATTTTTGACTGACTTGACAACATTTTTCAAATTATTTTCTGCATGGCAACCTGGACTCATACCTAAGGTAGTCCTACTTTGACAAGAAAATTTCTTTTGGTCAATCATGACTGGCAAAAACCATATCAGAGACAAACTTTCGTTATTAAACACATAATTAAATGTACTATGAAAAAAACAGATAATTTTATTAAAGTTTTTATTGGGGACGAGGCTTCCTCAATTCTTCTTAAGTCAAGATTAGAAGAGAGTGGAATATCTCATTAATTAAAAATGACTCCTCTTCAGCATCTCTAGGAGTTGCGACTCTTTCAGTTGATCTATATATTCAAGAAGCTGATCTGGAGAAGGCGAAACCGATGATCACTGAATTTATTAAGAAATCATGAATTAGATAAATAGCAAAGATATTTCTTCTCCGGACCTAAAAATTGGGCCTGAGAATAACTTATTAAATCTAAAATAGATTTATTCATTCAAAAAATCTTATATATGAAAAATTTGATTGTGACATCGGAAGGTATAAATTATTCAGCAATTGATCTTGGAGATTTTGATAATTTGATGGATTATTCCTTCTTACATCCAAGGTTAAAATCTGAAGTAAAAGGTAAAGTCTTCATTGGGGAAATCTTGAAATCAACTGGGACAGAAATTTCGTTCCAAATTCTGTCCCCCAACACTGAAATCCCATTTTTACATCAACATAAAATCCATGAAGAGGTTTATATTATCCTCAAAGGAACAGGTCAATTTCAAGTGGACGGTAATATTTTTAACATTAAAGAAGGATCAATAATTAGAGTCGCACCAGACGGAAAAAGAAGCTGTAGAAATAATTCGGACAATCCAATGATATATATGTGCATCCAATCACGACAGAATTCACTTGACAATTATGTTGTATTTGACGGTTTTCGAACCAGAGGTGAAATACCTTGGGACAAAAAATAAATGCCTAAGCATAACTCGGACGGTTTAATTAATTGGCTTCGGCAGCCCGGACTACTTTTCGATCAGCCCCAAAAGTCTTTGCGATCAAATCAAATTCAACTTATCAAATTTTGTTGCACCCGGACTAATCCTGCTGCCAAGACAAAGTCAATAGGGTTGCAAGCCGACGCGCGAGTTGTCATGGTTTTTGCAAGCCATCTTGACAACTTTATCGTGACATGACAAATCCTGCTCACTTATCGGGACCATGCCATCTGGACAACTTCATCATGACACCAAACGTTCGTCCATCTATCGGGACTTAGCAAAAACGCATGCCAACCCTGACACCCCTCGCTGCCGCTCTGGGCAGGCTAACGGCAACTCAATTAAACCGCCGGCCGTTAGCGGTAATTCTGCCCCGCAAAAATAGAGGTAACGCCAACACCCACAAAGGGTTGTTAAATCGATAATTTTACCACCACACTAGTGATGATATTGAAACAAAGGTGTTAAAAAACTAAACAGTGGCGTCAAAAACGTTAACACTTTATGAAAAGTGAGCTACAAGTAAAATTAGTTAAAGCACAGATATTCAACACCATAAAAAAATTAGCACAAATATTGCTTGTTTCCTGATGATAAATCATATAAGAATTTAGAATCATGATTTTACATTATTTAAAAACAGGATTTAGGAGCTTACAAAGAAACAAGCTTTACTCTGTGCTGACAATTGGAGGGTTTGCAGTAGGTTTTGCCGTGTGTATTATAATTGGACTTTATGCCTATAGTGAATTTTCTGTTGATACGGCTATTAAAGATCACGAGCGTATTTACAGGTTGGTAGATGTTGATTCTAAATTTTTTGATGGAAAAACTACTTATTTTGATTACAATCTTGGAAATATATTAAAGAACAATTACAGCGAAATTGAACGTGTGGCACCATACAAAATTTACAGTAGCGATAACTCTTTATTGCTGACTGAAAACAAAAGTTTTAAGTATGATTACAGTATGAATACGACAGACGAAATGTTCGATTTGCTATCGCTCAAAGTAGTTGAAAGATCGAAAAATAACAATTTGCTTGATAATAACTCTGTTGTCCTCACACAATCAATGGCTTATAAAATGTTTGAGGGGGGAAATGCTATTGGTAAAAGAATTGTATTAGATGATATGCAAAGGACTGAATTTTTTGTATCTGCCATAGTTGAAGATTTGCCCCAAAATACAAGTTTTCCCAACATATCTTTTTTTCTGAATATCGAGAGAAATTTTCAGTGGAGTCAAATGGAAAGAAATGGATACAGCGTAAAACCCGTAAATTATTATGTGAAACTAACAGATAATATAAATCCGCTTGATTTGACAAATAAATTGAACAGTAGCCTGAAAATTTATCAAAAAATACATGATCAAGTTGAGCTACAACCCATATCCAATATTTATTTGCATTCAGATGATATTCAAGACGCAGAATACACAAAAAAAGGAAATACAAAACTGATATTGATATTAGCTTCCATAGCAATACTGATATTGGTACTATCTATATTTAACTATATAAACTATTCTATAGCTCAGCATCAATCACAAATAAAATGTATTGGAATAAGAAAAACTTACGGTGCTGCTCTTTCGAATATATTTAAATATTTTCTGTCCGAATCATTAATCGGGGTATTTTTAGCAATAGCAATAGCATTAATATTATTATCATATTTCTTACCATATGCTAACCAATTATTGGGAAAAACAATTAGCATAGGATTAATATTTCAGCCAACACCATTCCTGTTTTTCATTCTGACAATTAGCTCTATAATAATCATAAATACTCTTATACCACAATGGTCACTGATAAAGTTCAACTTACTAAAATACCTGAAAGGCGGATATGTTAAACGTGGAGGAAGTTTTGCAACCAATGTACTTTCCGTTTCACAATTTACAGTTGCCGTAGGCTTACTTATCTGCTTATTCTTTATCAACAAGCAGCTTCATTATGCAAAACACGCCGACCTCGGTTTTCAGAAAGAAAACATCATCTACCTGAAACTAAATGGGAATTTGAAATTGGCAAATCCCCTAAAAAGCGAAATTCAAAAGTTACCCTTTGTGCAAAGTTCATCTATTAGTCAGGGGATTCCGGGAATAATAAATGCTCAAACCGAAGATGGATATTTGATATATGCCGACAATGACTTTATAAAAACTTATGGTATAGAGATGCTTGAAAATTGGACAATTGGAGAAGGGAAAACCGACAAAATCTGTATTGTAAATGAAACGGGAATGAGAAAGAGTCGATGGAAAGAAAGTGAAAATCCAAAATTCGGGGACTATTATACTATCGTAGGCGTAATGAAAGATTTTAAATTTATGTCGTTCAGAGAATCCATAACTCCTGTAGTTGTTGCCATAGACCACGAGTACATTAACAATTTTTCAAATTATTCCGTCCGATTATCTGAAGGAAATATATCATCTCAACTATCAGAAATGGAAAAAGTATGGAAATCAGTTATGCCTGATGAATACCCAATGGAATTTGAATTTATTGATGATAGGCTTAATGTGATGTATGCAAAGGACGAACAACTTGGAAAAGCCATATCCGCTTTTTCAATTATTGCATTTATTTTAGTGATGCTCGGCATACTCGGTCAGGTATTCCAAATCTGCATCAACAAATCTAAAGAAATAGGTATAAGAAAAGTGAACGGGGCAAAACTGCTGGATATTTTCAAAATCATTAATTACCGCTTTGTGGTTTGGGTATTGGCGGCATTTATCATAGCATCCCCAATTGCGTATAAACTCATGCAAAAGTGGTTAGAAAATTTTGCCTATAAAACGACCTTGGATTGGTGGGTATTTATCTTGGCAGGAGTAGGAACTTTTGCGTTTGTCGTAACTATTGTTATACTGCAGAGCTGGAATACAGCAAGGAGAAATCCGATTGAAGCACTTCGATACGAATAAGCCATCGCCTATTTAAAAGGACAATTCAATGACTGAAAGGGACATACCGTTCATAATGACAAGAACCTGCTTTTGCGCAATTCTTTTAGTATTATATGTTCCACTTTTTGGACAAAAGAACCTTGCTGGGATCTATTCAACCAACTTTCCTACATATGGGATGTTTGGGAGAATTATCACTCTTAATTGTGACAGTTCAACTACTTTAAATTTCAGGGGTGATCTTATGAACGATACTTCTCATGGAGTATAGACTTTAAAACGAAAAATACTTATAATAAATTTTGACACATTGGCCTATCCTTCACAGAGATACAGGGCGCCATTAAATTTTAGAATTAAACGTAATAGATTATATCTAATAAGTCTAGTTTTGAATATAACTGAATATGATAAGCTTAAGTTGTATGCGGAAAAATCTGCAATAGAAAGCGATGAAAATATAAAAATCCCTAGCTATTCTAAATTACAAAGAATGACTAACAAAACACCGAAAGATTTTAAGGGGAAAGATGGCAAACAATATTTCAAAATTATAAAAAGATTTACCTGTGACAATAATAAAAACCACTAACTCGGACGGTTTAATTAAGTGCCTTCGGCAGCCCAGACAACTTCGTTGTTAGCCCTTAAAGTCTAAGAGACAAAATTCACCACAGTCTATTAAGTTTTCTGCACCATGACTAATCCTGCCACCGAGACAAAGTCTATGTGGGCTGCCGGCCGACGCGCTCCGACGGCACCTAATTAAACCGCCGGGCCGTTAGCAGCAATAATCTGGACATCAACGTGATAAAGAACTCCACCTACCGGCTTGCCCCGACGCTACTTGCATATGGCAATTCACGGTTTTGTATTCTTAAATTTACAAAACCGGCTCATGAGCACCATCTGCAAGTCTCTCCTCTTCGCAAGCCTTAGCATTTGTATACCATGACAGATTTGTATCTTTTATACTATTTTACTGCTGCTAACAAAAAAAAACTAAATTTACGTAAAGACTACAATGACAAAAAAAACAACATTAGTAATATCAGCAATCCTACTTTTTACTCATTCATTTGGGCAAAACACAGAGAAGTATTCCGACTTTGTAAAGGATGCATTGAAACTTTATGAGAGCAAAGAATATCTAAAATCAGGACTAAAATATTCTGAAGCTTTTAAGATATTTGGTAAAAATGTTATAATCACTGACAGGTATATTGCATCATGTTCTTGGGCATTAGCGAATGAGACAGACTCTGCTTTTAGCCAATTATTGAAGGTAGTTAATGGTAGCAATTTCATCTTCGAGGATTATGTGATTAATAACTCAGATTTGAATATTCTACATTCTGACAAACGGTGGAGTAAGGTAGTTGAGATAATTAATAGCAAAGATAATGATGATATTACCTCGGATAAACAACTCGGGGATACTCTTAAAGATATGTATTTTCAAAATGTAGAATACAGACGGCAAGTTACTGAAATACGAAATAAATATGGTGTGCAATCGGACACAGTAAAAGCATGCTGGAAGAAAATTGAAGAAAATGATTCCAAGATTTTAACTTTTGTAAAGAAGGTACTCGATACACGAGGATGGTTAGGGTCGGACATTATAGGTGTTCTTGGCAATAAAACCTTGTTTTTAGCCATACAACATTCTGACCTTGCAACCCAAGAGAAATATTTGCCTATGATGAAAGTAGCCGTTCAAAATGGGAATGCAAGTCCGAGTAACTTTGCCTATTTGGCAGACAGAGTAGCTTTAAGGCAGGGTAAAAAGCAACTTTATGGTAGTCAATTAGCTCGTGACCTAGTAACGGGAGAGTATTATATTTCACCACTTGAAGATCCTGACAATGTTGACATGAGGCGCACTGAAGTAGGACTAGGAAAACTTCAAGATTATGTTTCTCACTTAGGAATTACATGGAATGCTGAAGAATATATAAAAAAGCTTCCTGAAATTGAAGCGAAAAAAAATAATTAAAGCTGCTAACACGGACGGTTTAATTAATTATCTCATCCCGCATGCGCGGGATTCGATGAGCTCGTCGCACTAAAGTGCTCCTCGGTTGCCTTTTGCAACGCGGACTATTTTATCTCAGCATCCAAAAGTCTATGAGAGAAAAATATAACCTACTTATTAAATCTTGTTGCACCCGGACTGTTCCTGCTGCTGAGACAAAGTCAATAGGGTTGCAAGCCGACGCTCAGTTGTCATGGTTTTTGCACTCCACTTAGACAACTTTATCGTGACATGACAAATCCTGCGCACTTATCGGAACCACGCCATCTGGACAACTTCATAATGACACCAAACTCTCGTCCACCTATCGGGACTTTTCAAAAACACATGCCAACCCTGACATCCCTCGCTGCCGCTCGGGGCAGGCTCACGGCAACTCATTAAACCGCCGGGCCGTTAGCGGGCATTGTATGACGACCCCTATTCCAACGACATTTCCCTTGACATTTTTACCGTTCCCAAAAAAATAATTGAAAATAAATTTGCGCAATCAAATAGTTGCATTTATATTTGCAACCAGATAATTGCACAGTCACAATATCATGGAAACAAGACGAGATGCATTTCAGGCAATAGCCGACCCAACACGAAGGGCAATCTTGTTATTGATTGCTGCACAGTCAATGACACCGAATGCAATTGCTGAAGAATTTCAGAGCAGCAGACAAGCGGTTTCAAAGCATATTCAAATTCTTACCGAATGTGAATTGGTGAAGCAAGAAAAAAAAGGAAGAGAAATTTATTATCACATTAATGTAAATAAGATAAATGAGATAGATAAATGGGTTGAGCAATTCAAAAAGATTTTGGAAACTCAGTTCACTCAACTCGACAAAGTATTATTAACACTAAAAAAACAGAAAAATGAAAAATAATTTGCTATTTGATTTTACCGTTGACAAAGCAACAAAAACAGTATTCATAACCAGAGAATTTGATGCCGACCTTTCACTGGTATGGGATGCTTTTACCAAACCAGAAATTCTTGACCAATGGGTGGCACCTAAACCATGGGCGTCAAAGACAAAATTTATGGACTTCAAGGTTGGCGGACGAAGATTTTATGCGATGGTAAGCCCAGAAGGACAAGAGCGTTGGTTAGTTCAGAAATACACTTCCATTAGTCCAAAAACCAATTTCAAAATGTTTAATGCTTTTGCGGACATAGATGAAAACCCTGAATTACCGGGTTCTGATTGGGATTACACTTTTAACGAACAGAACGGAAAGACAATAGTGCGTATTGCTATTTATAATGAATCTCTTGCCCGTATGGAGAAGATGATTGAAATGGGCTTTAAAGAAGGATTCACTTTGAGCATGACCAACCTGGAAAATCTGTTGGCAACTTTATCCCCAAAATGATAGGATTAAAAAATATTTACAATTTTACTTCAAAGAATTGAAAAAAGAATGAACCTACAAGAACAAATCAAAAAGTATATTACCAACCAACCTGAACCAAAACGTAGTGACATGCAAGCGTTGCACCGCATCATTCTGCAAGTAATGCCAGCATGCAAATTATGGTTCTTGGATGGTAAAAACAGTGAAAATAAAACTATTTCTAATCCTAATATAGGATATGGATTTTACACCATAAAATATGCTGATGGTACAACCAGAGAGTTTTATCAAATTGGTTTGAGCGCAAACAAAACCGGAATTTCTGTCTACATCTTTGGTATTAAAGATAAAACATACTTAGCCCAAACGTATGGAAAAAAACTAGGCAAGGCGATTGTGAGCGGGTATTGCATCAGGTTCAAAACTCTAAAAGATATAAACATTGATATACTTGAAGCGGCAATACGATATGGTGTTGAGGTAAGGCAATAGAGGACTAATATTAATACAAGACGACGGACGACAAAAACAACGAACCTCTAACAGCACTTAGCGGGCATTGCCGATAACATTTAACACCATAAACTGATTGATAATTTTATACTTCTATTAACCATTTTGCCTTGACACTTCCACTATCTGGACAGATTTTAGTATACCAAAACAACGCACGCTAACTCCTAAAGAATTATATTACCGAATAATAGAGATTCAACTCAATCTTTTAGACAGACTCTATTATGGATCGACATAAAAACGCTCCGCTAACTCGGACGGTTTAATTAATTATCTCATACCGCATGCGCGGGATTCGATGAGCTCGTCGCACTAAAGTGCTCCTCGGTTGCTTTTTGCAACCCGGGCTACTTCTCGGTCAGCTCCTAAAGTCTATGTGAGCAAATTCATTTAAGCTTATTAAATTTTGTTGCACCTGATCTGATCCTGCTGCCAAGACAAAGTCAATAGGGTTGCAAGCCGACGCTCGAGTTGTCATGGTTTTTGCAAGCCACCTAGACAGCTTTATCGTGACATGACAAATCCTGCCCACTTATCGGGACTTGGTTCCGTTAAGACAAATTACCATGACCCAAAACTTATCACCACTTCCCAGGACTTGCAAAAACCACGCCACCGCGACCCTTCGCTACAGCTCTGGGCAGGCTCCGACGGCACCTAATTAAACCGCCGGGCCGTAAGGTTTCACTTATTCACAGACCAAGCGAACAATACCTTTAGAAGAAATGTTTATGAATTCAGTGAATATTGTTATAAGTTTTGTTTTTTATTAAAAAGGAGGATTACCATGACAAACATTATTGATTTTGAAAATGTTTCTGTAGCAGGCTTAGAGTCATCGCCTGTTTCGAAATCACTTGCAGGTTTACGCGCTAACGAATCAAGGTATTTTAAGAATAAATACAATCATAATTTTACTGTTAGCCCTGCAGCCAAAAGCAAAGATATACTTGACTATGTTAATAATATTCTTCAAAAGGAACGTAATATTAAAATTTCATCTAAGCCCCTTGAAACATCAGAATTCGTGGTTGACGGTATAAAATGGACATATGTACTCTATGAAAGCGGACTTTCAATCAACGTTATGTATACACTGAATGATCCTAAAAAAAGGGCAGTAGGCTTTAAACTTTCTGAAGGTATGGAAGTACCAAAAGAGCTGGAAGAGAAATTCAAGTTTGCAAAACAAAAATCAAAACTTGCAGGAATAATTCGTGGTTCATTTTTTGTAATTAAGGGGGAATATTAAGACTCCTTTTAAAGAATCTGCAAAACCAAGACTTATTTGTAATGTAATTGAAAATTATAACGAGACAACTTTCAGGCACCGAGACAGTTTTAAAAAAGCAAAACCTAACTCGGACGGTTTAATTAATTATCTCATCCCGCATGCGCGGGACTCGATGAGATCGTTGCACTAAAGTGCTCCTCGGTTGCCTTTTGCAACCCGGACTATTTTATCTTCGCATTCAAAAGTCTATGAGAGAAGAATTTAATCCACTTATTAAATCTTGTGCCACCCGGACTGATCCTGCTGCCAAGACAAAGTCAATAGGGTTGCAAGCTGACGCTCAGTTGTCATGGTTTTTGCATGCCACCTTGACAACTTTATCGTGACGTGACAAATCCTGCCCACTTATCGGGACCACGCCACTTGGACAGCTTCATCTTGACACCAAACACACGACCACTTATCGGGACTTTGCAAAAACGCATGCCAACCCCGACACCCCTCGCTGCCGCTCGGGGCAGGCTCACGGCAACTAATCAAACCGCCGGGCCGTTAGGCTTAATACGTTGCCCCTGACTACAATACTGATTCATAACTAAATTATAATGAGAAAATTGCTGATAACACTTCTGTTCACTATCGGTTTAGTTTACTGCCAAAATTCAGATAGTAAAAAGCTAAAAACTACATCTGAATTAGTAAACATTCTATCATCTGATTCTTTAGAGGGCAGATATATTGGTGACTCTAGTTTCGAAAGAGCTGCAAAATTTGTAGAAAATTACTTAAAAGTAATTGAGGTCAAACCATTTTATAACGGATCTTATCGTGATACCTTGACTATTTTTAGATATCATAGTTTCAATGTTGTTGGAATTATCGAAAATCGAAATTCGATCAATGACTACATTCTTATCGGTGCTCATCTTGACCATTTAGGTAAAATGGATTCTAAGACTGATTCAATTTTTAATGGAGCAAACGACAATGCAAGTGGAGTTACAGCCGTCTTGCAAATAGCCAGAGAATTAAAGAAATATAAGTTTGATAAAAAAATAATCATAGCATTATTTACAGGCGAGGAAGTTGGTTTAAAGGGGTCAAAGCACCTGGCTCAAGAGTTAAAAGCAGCCAAAATTAATCTTTCATACGTAATCAATTTAGAAATGATCGGTACACCTCTATCTTCTTTCCCTGAAAAGGTTTATATAACTGGTTTTGATAGATCTGATTTTGCGGAAGTTGCAAATAAAGTTTTAGGTGACGAATTTATTGTCTCTAACGGCGAAGAGTTTTCGGATGGGTTATTTGGTGCCTCAGACAATTATCCTTTCTACTCGGAATATAAGATTCCATCGCATACAATTTCAACATTCGATTTTAAAAACTATAATTATTATCATTCAGTATCAGATGAATATTCACAGTTGAATATTCAACATATGGACTTTATTATTCAAAGAACCAGTAAATTAATAATAAAGTTGTTACAAGAAAATTCAGAAATAAAATTAAAAAACTAAGCCTAACTCGGACGGTGCTTTAATTAAGTGCCTTCCGCCAGCCAGGACAGTTACTCAATCCAGCCCAAAAATCTATGGGAGAAAATTTTAAGTCATTTATTAAATTCGGTTACAACCGGACAGTTTCATCTCCAGGGACAGCATCTTTGGCTGGCGGGCCAACGCGCTGGTTTAATCTTGACAAGATAAATTCAATGTTTCTACCGGGACATTCCATAGCGCGACGGACAATAGCCCTCCCGCCGTAATCCATAAACAATTGTTATTTATTCAACAATTCTGCTTCCTATCTGGACAATCTCGCGCGCGACGAACCAATACATGTGCTAACAGCAAGAGGTAAAATCTGGGATGTCCAAATTAAAAATGTAGTATCTTTGTAGAAACTTTATGCATCATGACAACAATTGAACTTAAAAATATCTTGATTCATAAGATTGCTGCAATCAATGACAAATCATTCCTTGCTGCCATGAATACGATTATTGATACCAACTCAGAAAAACTCATCTATAGAACCACTCCTGAGCAAAGACAACAGATTAAAGAAGGACAGGAACAAATAGCAAGAGGAGAGTTCATATCAAATGATCAACTTGAAGCGGAGATAGATAAATGGCTAGGCGAAAAATAGTTTGGTCATCGAAAGCAAAGGTTGACCTTTTAAAGATTCTTGAATATTTCTATATCCGCAATGGATCAAAGACTTATAGTATAAAACTTAACTCAAAGATTCGCAAAGCAGTCAGACTTTTAAGCAATCATCCATTTTTAGGACTTCAATCTGATGTTGAGAACGTTAGAGCTTTAGTTGAAGGAGATTATGCTATTTTTTATCAAGTCGATAAAGAAACAATAAGGTTTACAACAATCTGGGACTGTAGACAAAATCCAGATAACCTGACCACTCCTAAATAACATACATGTGCTAACTCGGACGGTTTAATTAATTGCCTTCCGCAGCCCAGACAACTTCTCGGTCAACTCCCAAAGTCTATGAGATTAAGTTTAACTGTCACTTATCAAACTTCTACCATCCGGACAGATCCCGCTACCAAGACAAAGTCAATAGGGCTGCGGGCCGACGCGCGAGTGCCTCGTTTTTTGCTCGCCATCTGGACAGTTTTATCATGACACGAGACTTTGGTCCACTTATCGGGACAGGCAAAGAACTCGGCACCGCGACACAGACGGCAACGAAACAAACCGCCGGGCCATTATCTGCCACAAATGCCAGGCACACCCGATAAATTCTGCATCCGGAGAATAACAGAGATGACCATTGATTACTCAACACACTAATAGAAATACTAGATTACATAAATAATTGAAAACTAAACATGAGAGTAAATTTAACTATGCACAAAATACTAAAAATCTTAATTATAATAGAGATTTCATTGGGGTGCACTAATAATTCGCATTCAAGTAAAAGGTCGATCAATAACAGCCATCAAATCCAGTCAATCAATTTTAAAGTCATCAAGACTTACCCGCACGATACCGAATCATTCACTGAAGGATTTCTGTTTTATAACAATCAACTCTTCGAGAGTACTGGTTCACCTGAGGAGTTTCCGAAAACAAGATCGGTCTTTGGGATTGTAGATCTGAATACAGGCAAAATTGATATCAAGGTCGAGTTAGACAGAAACAGCTATTTTGGGGAGGGGATCGTCATATTTGAAGGAAGGATATTTCAACTTACATACAAAAATCAAACTGGGTTTATCTATGATTCAAAGAGTTACAAAAAGATAGGCTCATTCAAATATTCAAATAAAGAGGGTTGGGGATTAACCTCAGATGGTAAAAATATTATAATGAGCGATGGGACAAATATTATTACATATCTCGATCCGGACAGTCTAAAAGTTATTAAGACACTAAACGTAACATTCAATGGATCTTCAGCTTTATATATGAATGAATTAGAATTCATAGATGGGTATCTATACGCTAATATCTGGACAACAAATAATATAGCAAAAATTGATCCTAAGACTGGCATAATAGTTGGAATAATCGATCTGTCTTCTCTCTTCTATGAGGCAAGAAAGTCTTACCCCATGTCAGAGGCAACTAATGGAATAGCTTATGATTCATCAAAAGACAGAATCTTTGTGACAGGTAAGTTTTGGCCAACTATATATCAGATAAAATTTTCTCATTAATAATTAAAAAGCAGCAGCTAACTCGGTCGGTTTAATTAACTGGCTTCCGCAGCCCGGACTACTTCGTAATTCGCCCCCAAAGTCTATAAGATTTAACTTTAACCCGTTTATAAAATCCTGTGGCACCTTGACTGTTTCATCTACCAGGACAGGCAAAAAACGCGGCACCCCGACACCCCTCGCTGTCGCTCGGGGCAGGTTCACGCCAACTCAATTAAACCGCCGGGCCGTTATAACCAATGCTCAGGGTATCCAGATTGGTTGCGAAGAAGATGATGATTGCTGCTTTTTTGGCACTAAATTTGTTTATCAAATAGTGAAAAGTGGTAGACGATCTTGGAATTTTTATAATAACCAAATCATAGTAAATTCAATTAGCATAAAATAAGGCTAAGTAATGGTCAAATGAAAAGGATAATCTTATTCTTGATATTAATCAATTTCTTTTCTGTAAGCAACTCTCAAATAATCAGGGGGACAATTCTGGACAAGACTAACAATAACAATATCAGTTTTGCTTCAATTTACATTAATGGATCTTATGTCGGTACAAATTCAGATCAAAATGGATATTTTGAATTAGCCCTTACAAATTCACATTCGCTTCCATTAACAATTAGTGCATTAGGATACTACTCAGTTACGCTTACAGAATATTCAACAGATAAACCATTGGTGGTTTTTCTTACACCAAAAGTATTTGAAATGAAGCAAGTTGTAGTTGAAGCTAGATCGCTTGCAAAGGAAAGAAAGAATAATTTAAAATTAATTAGAAACGAATTTCTTGGAATAACTGGCAATGCTCAAAGATGTGCTATCATTAATGAAAATGATATAAGATTCAACTACGGTTCTTCTGATGATACTTTGAAAGCATTTGCATCAAAACCCATTATAATTTACAATAATGGATTAGGATACAAGATCACTTATTATCTGGATAAATTTGAATATTATAAAAAAAGCAAATCTTTTCTTTATAAAGGAAGTGCCTTATTCAATGAAGATTTTACATCTGATGTAACCAAAAAGAAATTCTTTGAAAGGAGAAGGAAGTATGCATATCTTGGATCAAGAAGCCAATTTTTCAATTCACTTTGGACAAATAAACTGAAATCAAACGGTTTTTTCATTAAGAATTCATCAAATGAAACTCTTAATTATGAAGATATTGTGATTGAAAAAGATAGTCTTAAAAAATATCTCGTATACGATGGCAGAGTTAAATATTTATCTAAAATTCCAGGTAAAGCTATTAATCTTAAAAGTGATAACAATCTTGAAATTTATTACTTATCAAAGACTCCAAATAGTAATATTGAATTTTTAAAGGATACGGTATTCTTTAACAATACCGGTTATTTCGATGGATCAGGTGTAAGAATTTTGGGTCTGATGGCAAAACAACGAATTGGGGATCTTCTTCCGTACGGTTACAATCCTATTTTGTCCCCGCAGGATACTAGTGAATTAGGTCAATTTACAAAGAATCAAAACCATTCCTCACCGCTGATAATGCCTCGTCCTGACTCACTAGAAGAATTTGTTCAATTGCATCAGGAACACCCTGCAGAAAAAATCTTTCTTCATGTCGACCGGTCTGACTATATGAATGGTGATACAATTTGGTTCAAAGCTTATTTGTGGTATGGATACGATCAGTTACCTGACACCATAAGCGGGATTCTTTATGTCGATCTTATTAATGCTGAAGGAAAAGTAACTTTAAAAAGAAAGCTTCTCATTCATAACGGCACATCACACGGAGATTTTTGCATCGATTCTACCATTGTTCCGGGATTGTACACTCTACGTGCATACACCAGGCTGATGACGGACATTAACACCTACGATAAATTCTACCGGACTGTAAGGATTAGCCCTGTAAAACAAAAATTTCAGTTTGAATGCATTCCCGTTATATTAAAAGAGATAAAAAATGATTCTCTGAAAATAGGTTTCAGATTTTTTGAAACTGACACAGCCGATAACCTTCATAATGATATCAAGCATAAAATAAGTTACTCTTTTAAAATCGGAGATAAGCTCATTCATAAAGACAGTATTCTGGCAGAAAACATAAGAGAGAATGTTCTGAGATATGGTCTGGAAGGATTAAGTAAACATGATTCTGTTGCAGAAATTGGTTTTTCCATAACCGATAAGGGATTATCTTTTGAAAAGCAGTTCACCATCCCTCTCTATGAGAATATCGATCTGCAGTTTTTTCCTGAAGGAGGAAACCTTGTTGCCGGACTGGAAAGCAAGGTGGCATTTAAAGCAGTAGGTATTGATGGATTAGGCAGGGAAGTAAAAGGTGAAATTACCACCAGCGATGAAAAAATCATAACAGGTTTAAAAAGTACAAACAAAGGCATGGGTTATTTCATGTTAAGACCTGAGCCAACAAAACAATACTTCGCCAATCTATGGCATAACAATCAGAAGTATATTGTACCGTTACCTCATGTTTCAGAGAATGGTTCTGTGATGTCACTGATTTTTAACCGAGACAACAAAGACGCAATACTTTCAATAAAACAAACACAAACAGCAACTTTAACCCAAAAATATCTCACCGGCAGTGCTTATGGAAAAATCTGGTTCTCTGCACTGGTAAAATCTTTTAAAGACTCTTGCGGATTGAAAATCCCTTTAGAACTGCTTCCGGAAGGAATTTGCAGGTTAACACTTCTAAATGAAAATTTTGAACCCGAATGTGAGAGACTTATTTATGTCGATAAAAAGCAAAGGTTTAAAATCGAAGTTATTCCAGACTCCTCCACTTATGCAACACGTTCAAAAGTAACTCTCCTTGTAAAAACGACTGATTTGGATAATTCTCCGGTCCAGACAAATCTCTCTATGTCTGTTTTAGATAAAGGACAGATTGAAAATAATTCTGGTTTACATTGTATAAGTGCATATAAATTACTTGAATCGGAACTTCGTGGGAATATTGAAGAACCTGACACATATTTTAAAGATGACAGTTGTGTCAATCAAGGTGCCATGGATTTACTGTTGTTGACACAGGGTTACAGAAAGTTCCTGCCAAACCTGATTGATACCTCTAAAGTAAAATACCAGCCTGAAAAAAACTTCTTTGTCAGCGGGAAAATAAAATTAAATGGTACAAAATCACAAGTATCGAGATTTAATTATAATACTGTTGATATGACTCTTATAAGTATCTCTAAAGAACCGTATGTTGGACTTTCCAAACCTGATAGTCTTGGCAACTATAGATTTAAATTACCACTTATAAAAGGTAAACCAACTTTAATACTTCAGGCGACAACATCTAAAAAGAAACCTTTTAACGGTGAAATTGTAATGGATAAGCCGGTTCCTCTACCAAAGTTTAATACCCGTCCAAATATTGATGACATTTTGCCTGCGCCGATTTTTGAAGCTGCAAACCATATAAAGACAATAATAAAATCAGGTAATTCCGGGTTTAAATTACCCGGGACGATGTCGAAGAGTTTAGGAGAGGTAATTGTTACCGCAAAAGTTGAACCGAAAAACTGGTGGCATGTTTCTGATAAAGATGCTATCAGGATTGTAAGTCTCGATTCCCTTGACCCTTCAGGAAAGATGTATAAAAATTTCTATGATCTTCTGATTCAGGAATTTGGAGCTCAACCTTATACCCAGGGCGACCTGACAACAATATTACTACCTGCTATTAATATGGATTACCCAAGAAATCATTGGATAAGTCCTATATATTTGATAGATGGGAATATTTACCATTATGACGGACCTGATTTTAGTGCATTGAATACATTATCATCTTTCCCTGTCAATGAAATTAAAAGAATTATGATCATACCACCAGGGAGAGGTATAGCGGTTCATTATGGTCAGGGTGTAGTGGCAGGAGGTATATATCAATCTATGGTAGTGATTGAGACTTATCATAAAAACACCTATCGCGGAGATCTGCCGGGAGTCAAGAAATTCATTCTTGACGGGTTGGATGCCCCACGCGAATTTTACTCACCACGTTATGAAGGTCTGTCTAGAAACAGGCCAGAATACGATGGTAGGATTACCTTATTCTGGGAACCTGAGATAAATACTGATGTTAATGGTGAAGCAAGCGTGGAATTTTACACTAATGATCGTAAGGCAAGTCTGGAAATTATTATAAACGGTATTGAGATTGAAAATGGTAACCCCGGAGAGGAAAATGCACAGATCAACCTGAACTAAAAAAAATTGAAAAACATATTATATTCACTATATATCAGATAGTTAATACCATAAATTGGATATAGCATGACAATTAAAAAAACACTGGCTATAACTCGGACGGTTTAATTAATTGCCTTTTGCAAACTCCATCTTGACAGTTTTATCTTGACACGACAGTTTTCGTCCACTTATCTGGACTTTGCGCCATTTAAACAAATTATCTTGACACTTAACTTTTGCCCATCTACCAGGACTTGCAAAAACCACGCCACCGCGACCCTTCGCTACCGCTCTGGGCAGGCTCCGACGGCACCTAATTAAACCGCCGGGCCGTTAGGCGTCAGAGTGTACTGGCAATCGACAACCAGTCTACATTAGAAAAATTCATCTTGAAGTGACGGTCTTCAACCTTTTTGCCAGGGGCTTTTCCATCTGGACAACATTATCATGACAGGTCAACTCGCATTCGTCTACCGGGATTCGTCCATCCGGATATTTTCATCTGGATGAGAATATTTGTATCCATGTACCGTGATTGGTCCCTTATAAGAATTTCGTATAACAAGTCCATTTTTGTACATTTATACGGACTTATAAACTTGACAAATTTCTCATAACCAGATAACCTCCGCATCCATCTTTAATGTTTTACGTACTCCTTCCTTTCAAAATAAATTCCTTATTTTGTAAAGAATTTAAGAATTTAAAATGAAAAAGTATCTATCTCTCTGTTTTCTCTTGATTTTTGCTACAATTTCATGGTCACAGAAAAGCCAGAAAAACACACTCTCTTCAGGTAAAACGGTTAAAGAGCAGATTCTACCACCAAAACCAATCGACCCACAAATAATTCAGGACCAGGACGATATGACCTGGGATGATTATCATCCCATCCCCGGTAAAAACTGGGCAGACCCGTCACTTGTCCCCGAACGTAAATTCAAAATGGCATTGGTTGCCGTTGACTTTCCCGATCAGCCTTTCGTAATAACACTTCCGAAAAAATCTGATCTTTTCGGAAATCCTCAGATTGATCCGATAAAAAGAGAAGATGTCCCGAAATTCTATTCAGATTTCTGGCTCCGCCCTTCAGCCATTAACCACGGACAAACAATCAATGGCTACTGGATGGAACAGTCACGAGGTAAATTTGGCATTACAGTACTCGATGCATTTGGCCCTTACCGTATGCCAAAAAATCTTTGGGAGTATGGACTTAATGAGTATAATCAGAACAATTCAACTCCCGATGGAACAACGGCTTCAGGGAGAATGGAACCCGATGTTGATACTCTCTGGAAAGCGGCAGAAGGTGCTATTTGGAATCAATACGATGCAATACTCAGGATATATGCCGGCTATGACGAAACAGGAGTCTGGCAGGAATTTGGTGAGATTAAATTCCTGTCAAAAGCGGATATCCCTGCCGAATGGGGCAACCCCGATACTTCAAAGCCCAGATGGATCCCAACAAGGTATGTTCCATGGACATCCTGGAAAGCCGGACAGATGCAGTGGGGAATCTCGTCAATAAGACAAGGTGAAAACTCCGGTACAATAACTCATGAACTCGGTCATTTTGCATTCTGGACCGGAGACAATAACAATAATCCGTATATCCAACCTTATCGGAGAGTGGGTTCGGGTCCATGGGACATGATGGACAGGGGTTCATTTAATGGCCCCGGCGGCCCTCATATGCGATGGGTTGTCCCTGCAACAATGGGAGCCGGAATGCCCGCAGGATTAATGCTCAGAAACAGAATAGTAAATGGTTTTGTGCCTGAAAACCAGATATTAACGTTAAGCCGTGATAGTTTGGCTAAATCAGGTTCCGTAGTAGCAACTATTACTGCAAGGACTGTTGAACCTCTGACAAGTGAATATGCTGGAGTAATTGTCAGGCTCGACGGAGCGGAACCCCGCGACAGAACTCCTGTTGATGATCCTGCAGTATACCCTCTTTCTTCTGGCATTCCCAATTATGATTTCTATTCACTAGAAACGGTGCAGAGAATCGGATATGATTCTTTCTGCCCTGACAACGGTGTACTTCTGGCAAAAAATAAGGATAAAGAGAGCAGTAACGAAGGACCAAACGGATTTAATTGCTTCAACTGGGTTATAGATGCACATCCGGAAGACATAAATAAGATTGACTACAAAAGATCAGACGGCAGTATGGTAATGAGGACTATAGCCGATTACCGTCAGCTTAATGATGCACTGTTCCATGCTGGCAATAATTCAGGTAGTCAGTTTGAATATGTAGATGTTCCAAACAGATTACATTTTTATATTATCGACCTGCAAAAGAATTCATCCGGGATACTTTCCTACAAAATCGGGGTAAGATCTCTCGATGGATCGTGTCAGCAAATACGTGGTATAACCGTTGTCCCCCCTTCAACCGTAAAAATGAAAAATTTGGCGGAGTATTTTAATTATACAATAACTAATACCGGGGCACCTTCAAAAACCAATCCTTTAAATAATAATGATATTTACCGATTGTCAGTTTCAATTGAAGGTGAAGGCTGGAGTGCACAATTATTAAATAGTCTGACATCGATTCAACAGGGAAATTCAGAAAAGATACCTGTATATATTTCATGCAATGAAACGTGCTCCGGCTCGGCAAAAGTGATCTTGACGACTCAATCAGAAAACGATCCTTCAAAATCTGCCACATCGTCCTTTATTATCAAAAAGTGAAAACCTGTTTGGGACCGATAAAACGTTATAAATATCGGATTTCAAACAGGAAATCCATAACCAAATTTTCAGTCATCTTGCTGGACTCAGCCATCGGGACAGTTTTATCATGACGTGACAAATCCTGGTCACTTATCAGGACCACGCCATCTGGATAGTTTCATCGTGACACCACACTCTCTTCCATCTATCGGGACTTTGCCCGCCTTCTTTAAAACTACGTCGTTCAAAGCAAAAACGCATGCCAACCCTGACAACCCTCGCTGCCGCTCGGGGCAGGCTCACGGCAACTCATTAAACTGCCGGGCCGTTAGGTTTAAGATTTCGTGCACAATACCGTGATATCCAACGCACAAGCAAGAGTTTGGCAGCTTGCCACCGCGTCGTCCAACCTTGCTGCCAAACATATGCTTTTTTGCTTACATTGACTTCGCCGGAATGACAACAATTTGGGGTATGAAAGCAGCAAGACCTCTGATATCTATAAACACATAACCACCATATGTTTCGATCATGTAAATAGTCAGCTTGACACATTATAATTTGACCTCAATTGTAATATTTAAGTATTGGAATTTTTCTATATTTACTATATAAACGGAATCAACAAAAATAGCACCACACACAAGTCAGAAATAAACGCCACTATGGCGTTTACATAGTCGTTGGCTGTAAGGTGAGAATAGCAAAACTAATAGGAATTTAAACAAATTGATAATTTTGAAAAGTATGCAAAATAAGAAAGTATTAGTGTTTCTAGCAAAAGGATTTGAAACTATGGAATTTAGTGTTTTTATAGATGTTCTTGGTTGGGCTAGAAATGATTATGGACATAATTTGTTCGTTGATACATGTGGTTTTACTGATAAAGTTATAAGCACTTTTAATGTACCTGTAATAGTAGATAAAACCATTGGAGAAATAAACGTTGACGAATATGACGCCTTAGCAATACCTGGTGGATTTGGGGAATTTGGTTTTTATGAAGAAGCATATGACGAAAGGTTTTTAAAATTAATTAAGGAATTTAATGCAAAAGGTAAAATCATTGCGACAATTTGTTCTGCGGCATTGCCCTTAGGAAAAAGTGGAGTTCTTAAGAATCGGAAAGCAACTACATACCACTTAAAAAACGCATATTGGCAAAAAAAACTGAAAGAATTTGGTGTGAATGTTGTGAATGAGCCAATTGTAGTTGATGGTAATATTATTACGTCTTATTGTCCTGAGACAGCTCCAAATGTTGCATTTGAATTATTAAAAATACTGACTTCAGAAGAAGAAATGGCAGTAATAAAAAAAGCTATGGGATTTTAAGAAAAATGCTAACAAAATTATTGGAAGATTAAGTCATAGAAACGCCCAACAGCCAACAATGTATAAAAATAACAGCCCTGACAGTAGTAAATTCTAGGGGTGTAGCCCGCTACAACTTTCGTGTAACTTGATAGAAAAGTGCCACGCAGTCGGCTACTATTCTTATACTAAACGTTGTCTGCAATAATTAGGAATCGCATGTTTGAAAAAATCATAGACAAAATTAGATTTTATCAAGGTTAATATTTCCCGAGATGCAATCCCTTCACTGTAAACCACATTTGCTACCCTCTCATACCCGTCGCTCAAACCAACGGTATTAAATGAGGTTTACAGTCCCTCCACGCATCTATAACGAGACTAAGGACTGAACGATAAACTTCTCGTACAGCCTGACAGTTTTAAAATTAATCCTAAACCTAACTCGGTCGGTTTAATTAATTGGCTTCCGCAGCCCGGACTACTTCGTAATTAGCCCCCAAAGTCTATGCTATTAAACACATTTCAACTTATAAAATCTTGTTGCACCCGGACTGATCCTGCTACCGAGACAAAGTCAATAGGGCTGCGGGCCTACGCTCTGGGCAGGCTCCGACGGCACCTAATTAAACCGCCGGGCCGTTAGCTGTAAAACAGTTCGGCCTGGTACCTTGACTTCCGATGCGCAAGCAAGAGTTTTGCCACATGTTATCGCCACTTGGACAGCTTAATCATATCATGACAACTCCTGTCCGTTTATTGTGACTTTTTCTCTTGTCAGTTTCATCATACCTTGACAACCCCCGGCCATCTAACATGACTTTGCTATCGAGATAATTTTTATCATAACATTACAACATGACTGGACTTATATTAAAATTATCTTTCAACTTTACCGGTGATCCATCGGTTGAAGGTGGTCTCTCAATCACAAATGATTCAAATTTCACTTCACAGATTATTTCATTAATTTCATCTGCATAATTACCATGTTTGTATATCGGTTTTGAGGATGTAATCAGCATTGACTCTTTTTGTACAATGAAATAAATTACATCCTTATGATTAAAAGTTTCTTCAAAATCGCATTACGCTGCCTGTGGCGCAGAAAAACCTATAGTGTTCTGAATTTTGTATGTCTGACATTTGGCCTTTTATGTGCAATAATTACAATGCTGTATATTCGGAATGTATATAGTTATGACAAGTTCCATAATAACTACAACCGGCTGTATTCAGTTGATGCCTACGTGACCTATTTTAATGGTGCCCGTTTCCCGAAAGAATATCTCTCAGCTTCCCTCATGGATGTATTGAAAGTGAATGCTCCCGAAATTGAAGAGATAATTCGCGTAGCTGAAAGGGATTTTTCCTTTATCAGTGGAGATAAAACATTTAAGGAGAAAGGAATCTATGCCGATAGCAATTTCTTTAATGTCTTTTCATTTCATGTCGTTCATACTGGAAGCCTCAAGGTACTGGGAGATATAAATTCAATTGTCATCTCGGAACGCATGGCATCCAAATTCTTTAAAACCACTGATTGCATTGACAAAACATTGATAATGAAAGACGGAAGTAAACAACAGGTTTTTAAAGTGGCCGCCGTTTTTAAAGATGTTCCTTCTCAATCAAAAATGCAGTTTGATTTTGTAATTCCTTTTAAAAAATTTCTGACTGATAATATCTGGGCCTTTGAAACCGGGTCTGCCGCTAACGCTACCTGGGTTTTGCTCAAAAACAATATTGACTACAGGTTTGTTGAAAACAAGATAAAGAACCTGATCAAAACGCAGGAAACAACTCTGAATCAGGAACTTTTTTTATTTCCTCTTAAGGAACAAATATTATACAGCTATGCCGGTGGCAGGAGAGTCTGGAAAGAAATGCAAAACATTGTAATTATCTCTACAATCGGTTTTGCAATTCTGTTAATTGCATGTTTTAATTTCATAAACCTTGCCATTGCATTAAATTTCAGGAGGTACCGTGAGGCTGGAATAAAAAAGGTAGTGGGTTCTGCCGGGTCAACTATTGCCCTTCAGTACCTTGGCGAAACTTTCATTCTTACCCTCATCAGCCTAATAAGTGCCCTTATTCTGATCCGGTTGCTTCTGGTCGGTTTTAATTCGATGTTTAATTACAATATTCATCTGCAGTTGCTTAATATAAAAATGTTGGCATTTCTGATATTAGTTACCTTTTTTACCGGCCTTATTTCAGGAATATTACCTGCTTTATTTCTTGCCTCAACAAATCCAATAGATACCCTGAAAGGGAAAATGATTACCGGACACAGTTTTAGTATTTTCAGACAAAGCCTTATCGTATTTCAGTTTGCCGTACCTATTGTTTTGATCATTTGCATGCTGATTATCAAGACTCAGGACAGCTATATGAGGAATTATGATGCAGGAGTGGATAAGGACCTTATTGTAATGAACAACTCAAAAAACATACAGCTACATGCCGAAAGTTTCAGGACTGAGTTGCTTGCTATTAGCGGAATTGATGCTGTGAGTTTCACCAACTGCATCCCTACCAGGGGAGCGAGGGTTTCGAATGAAGTGACCTGGGAGGGCAAGGATGTTACTGAAAAACTTCATTTCTGGTGCATCAATTCCGATTTTGATTATAACAAAACAGTGAAGATTAAAATGGTTGATGGAAGATATTTCAATCCCTCCTTTTCTACTGATTCCTCAGCTTATTTGATCAATGATGTGGCTGCCTCGGTGATGAAGAATAAAAATCCGGTTGGCACATCAATAACCGTTGAAGGACGAAAAGGTACAATAATTGGCGTATTCAAAGATTTTCATGCCATTGATCTGGCTGGTCCTATTGTGCCTGCTGTTATAAGTATAAATTCAAATGACCGACCCTCAATACTGGTCAGGTACTCTTCGGGCTCATTCCCTGCTGTATCCAACCAGATCAACACAATATTCAGACATTATGAGAAAGAAGCTCCGTATCAGGCAACCCTGTTCCGAGATCTGACACCTTATTCAAACCTGTCTCTTCCATCAAGTTTAGTAGGATTGGCATTCATTATTTCACTTTTGATGGCCAGCATGGGGTTATTCGGACTTGCATCTTTTACCTCCGAAAACCGCACCAAAGAAATTGGAATCAGAAAAGCCAACGGGGCAACTACAGTTTCAGTTATGGGTCTTCTCCTTACGAGTTATACAAAATGGCTGGCTATCGCTTCTGTAATAGCACTGCCACTTTCATTCCTGTTTGGGAAAATCTTTCTCGGGAGATTTTATTTTCATACTCCAATACCAATCCGGGCTTTTTTAGCAGGACCGGTCCTTGCTGCCTTAGTTGCATTGTTAACAGTGAGTTCTCAGACCTGGAGTGTGGCGAGTCGGAATCCGGTTAAGGCCCTCAGATATGAATGATCCGGAGGTGATTAAAATGTTTGAGCAAAAGATCATTTTTAATAAATTTGTGAATTGCACTACAATTATGACAAAAAGAAATATTGCATATCTGAACATTTTCATCTGGTTCTTTGCAGTCTTTGCTAATATCCCCTATTCGGGCATAAAAAACGGAATGGGAACAGGACAGATTGTAACTTATATCATTGGCTTTCTTTACCTGATGATCACATTTTATTTGTTCTATCTGTTTTTTGTTCCTTTATTCCTTGACCGAAAGAAACTTGGCAGCTTCTTAATCATTTCTTTTCTTACCGTTCTGATAATGCCGTTTTTCGGGTATATGATACTGTTCCTTACAAGAGCATACCTTGAAGGTACCTTTGAACATTTTTTAAGAGGATACAGCTTCAGTACTCATATGAGCGGGTTCTTCCCTGTGCTGTCCGCAGCTGTCTTTGGTTCTTTTTTCAGAGTAATAATCAACTGGTTCAATTCGATGAATCTGAACATTGATATTGAAAGACAGAAATTATCTGCAGAACTCAATCTTTTAAAGAGCAAGCTTAATCCGCATTTTCTGTTTAACACTCTTAATAACATTGATTCTTTGATTCAGAGTGACCCGGATAAAGCATCCTTGTCATTGATCAGATTGTCAGATATGATGCGTTACCTGACTTATGAAACTTCGACAGATTTTGTAGAGATCGAAAAGGAGGTTGATTATATCCGGAATTTCATAGAGCTTTACCGGATGCGTATTAAATCGCCTGAAAATATAAGTTTTAATTATAACGGAGACATGAGAACTCTCGTTTCCCCGGCGCTTTTTATCCCGCTTGTTGAAAATGCATTTAAATTTGGCCTGTTCAGTGATACTAGACCCTCACTTGAGATAAACCTCATGTCTGAAAAGGGAATTATTGTCTTTGAAATCTCAAACTATTTTGATAAAGTTACCGGAATAAAACCTGATAGCCACTCGGGAATGGGAATTGCCAATCTGAAAAGTAGACTTGGGCTCGTTTACCCCGGGAAACATCAGCTTACAATTACTGACGATAATCAGCAGTTTCGCGTTTCACTTACAATTGATACCAATGAAGATCAGCTGCATAGTAATTGATGATGAACCTCCTGCTATTTCAAAGCTTGAGTCTTTTATATCGAAAGTGCCGGAATTGAAACTTATTGCAACATTCCAAAGCGCGATTGATGCGATTGGTTGGCTGAAGGAATGTCCTGCTGACCTGATCTTTCTGGATATTCAGATGGAACAGCTTACAGGTATTCAGTTCCTTGAAGCAACAAATCTGAAAACAAGGATTATAATTACTTCAGCATACCAGGAATATGCAATAAAAGGCTTTGAACTGAACGTATCAGATTATCTTCTTAAGCCTTTCTCATTTGAACGCTTTTTAAAAGCAGTTGACAAGGTTTTGGAATATTATTCCGATAAAAAATCTGGAAACAAATTACAAGCTAATTATGAAAGGTTCCTTTTTGTTAAAACGGAATACCGGTATGAACGTGTTGATATTGATAGTATACTTTATATCGAGGGGATGAAAGATTACCTGAGAATAGTATGTACTGATAAGAAAATTATGACACTTCAAAATTTCTCAAAACTGGAGGAAAGTCTGCCGGCTGACTGTTTCTGCCGTATCCATAAGTCCTTTATGGTTGCTATTAATAAAATCAGATCGGTTGAGAGAGGTATTGTAGTTATTGGTGGAACCAGAATTCCTGTCAGCATTACTTACAGGGATAGTTTTTTTGATAAGATCAGGTTAAATCGTCAGTAAAAGATTACAATGCAGTAATTAATGGTTCGATTTTTGAAATCATCTGTTCCAGGTTTTTTCTTCAATATGAGAAAATTTATTAATAATTTCATGCGTGGTTTAATTAAAATAAAGTTGTAGTTCGATCTCAGATGCAGAATGAAATAAGAAGATACGGGGTTCAACATCCTTTGCTAAAGAAATATATCAAATTCTTTTGGGAGCTTCATATTGAAAATACTCAACTTAACCATAAGATAATTCCTCAAAGAAATATCAATCTGAGATTTAATTTGAATGACACTCCTCATTATGTAAGCTCGAATGGAAAGGTACAGTTACTTGAAGATATATACTTTTCAGGCTACACGATCATTTTAGAAACACCCATTTAAAATTAGATGGTAAGGCAGATGTGCTTGGTGTGTGTTTTTTCCCTGAAGGGTTTTACCCTTTCTTAAAAATCCCTGTTTCTGAATTTAAGAATCAAATGCTGGGTGCCATGGAAATTGGATTTAAGCTTGCAAATACAATTAGCGAACGATTGAAGGAGGCTCCAAATATTACTTCAAGATTAAATATAATTGAAAACGAGCTGGCCTTGGTACTTTATAATGGAAACGATACTCCGGAAAACTTCCGGCAAATTTTTAATGCACTTAAAGAAAGCGATAACCCACTGCAATTAGCAGAATTTTGTCGACGAAACAATATTGGAATACGTAAACTGGAACGCATGTATTATAAATATGTGGGTGTATCAGCAAATACCTATGGCACGCTTAATCGCTTTCATAAAAGTTTAAATCAACTTCTATATACCGATTACTCCAAATTATCCGATTTAGCCTTTGATAATAGCTTCTGTCGATGCAACTATAGTTGATTCAGAGGTGGTACTTTCTACAATTGGTCCTCCGCCACGAAATCCTGGCAATCCCTTGGTTTACGAAAAGGCAATGAAAGATATTGTCTCAATTATGAATAAATATGGAGTAAAACGCTACGTCCATATCGGAGGAGCTCTCCATGAAGGGGGTGTTAATGAAACGTAAGGAAAGTCTACCGGAAAACTTCCAGCAGACGATAAAAACCTTGCCGGAATGCAGGCAGATGTTTAGATTAATGTCATTGATGTCAATATTCTTCAAACCAGGTGCCTTCAAAACTTTTATACCTGATTTATATCTGGATGAATCTTTTAGTTTCACTCCTTACGGGTTCAATGGAAAAGTTATTCATATTCCAGGCCACTCAAAAGGTTCTATCGGAATCCTTACAGAAGATGGATCTTTCATTTGTGGTGACTTTCTTTACAATTTCTTCGGAAAACCAAGTCAGGAATTTTGCGATAACATGGAAGACTATCATTCAAGTGCTGAAAAAATAAAGAGTCTTCCAGTGCAAATATTTTATCCCGGACATGGGACGCCATTTACTATGCAGCAATTTTTAAAATATATTGATAATTAAATTTTAGCCGTCCCTGCTGCTGTCAGGCACATTACGCAAAAATCAAATTCTGGGTCAAATTAGCATCTACGGTTTGCGTAAAGAGCCTTCCAGCCCTTCCCTGCCTATACCTTATGCTTTGTACTATAGAATTGCATTACATTTCCTTGATTGATACTGCATGGTTCTTCTACAGCTAACAGGCTAATAATTGTAATAAGCGCTTGTCACTCTTTGCACAACATGACATTTTAATTTTAGACGCTTATTGCAAGTACCAGCCAAAATTCAATTTATGTATCAGATATATTTTTCAACATCAAACATTAAACAAAACGCAAAACCTATTTTAAATTCCGTTAAAATTCGATAGATTTGGTAAGCAATACGGTATCAGCAAATATTCTTAATCTCAGGTCATTGATATCGTGATTCTTATCCGGTTAGCCTGACTGTGACTGACCCGGCGAAAGCATATCATGACTTTACCTCTAAAACCCTTTCAATAACATGACAAGTGACATTTCGCTTAAAGAATACAAACATCTAATACCTTTCATCATCGTAACGCGATCGCTCAGCCAGCCGCACCCTACTTTGCAAATATTGCGCCATACCAGCTTGCTACCGGGACAATTCCCAGGCCGGTTAGCTGCGCTGGTAACGCAAACTCCCTCAATTGCCGTGCCGTTAGCATTCATGCGGAGGCCATTATGTGAGACAATTGACTTATAACTAGACAAATACTTGATGAAGAATTTGGCACGAATGCTAACTTTTCAAACAAATTTTCATTGGATTACAAGTATTAACTTTACTATTATAACTATAAATAAGAGTTTTTGCTGAAAACATATTGTGCGTTTTGTTGAAATATCCTATAATCTATAGATTTATGTTAAACCAATTAATGAATAAATTAAAAAAAGATAAAACGAATTGGATAAAATTTCAAGATCTATTGGTTGAAAGAGAAATTGCTTCCAAAACAATCTTGTTGAAGGAGGGAGAAATATCAAAGTATGTCCATTATATTAAAAAGGGTTGTTTACGTCAGTGTTTTAATAAAGACGGAAGAGATATAACATTTCAATTTTTTTTTGAAGGACAGGCTGTAGCTTCAATTGATAGTTTTATGAACAACCAGCCAAGTTTATTTACTATTGAAAGTATTGAGCCTTCAATTATTTTTTCACTCAGCAAAGATAACTATGAACAACTCCAGCGAATTTACCCTGAACTGAAGGATGGATTTCAAGATTTGATGTTCCAACGATTTAAAAACTATTCCCAACTTTTTCTTTGCCAGATTAAAGATACCCCCCGGGAGCGTTATGAGGATTTAATTAATAATCATCCTGAAATCATAAAACGAGTTCCACAACATTATATCGCTTCATATTTAGGAATAACACCTATTTCGCTAAGCAGAATAAGAAATAGGAAATAAGCTTCATTTCTTAACAATTGTTATCGTCAAGCTGCTTTTCATAAAGCATTTTTGTCAAAAAAAGATAACAAGATGAAACCAAGATCCGTTAGACGTAAATATGCAAGGACGGCATATATTCAACTTAATACCAGAAAATGTAAAGCATGTTGGAAATGCCTAGAGATATGTTCAAATAATGTAATTGGCAGGGTGAATCTCCCATTGCATAAACATGCTCGCATTATTAATGGTAACAATTGTAAGGGGTGCTTAAAATGTGTAAAAGTATGCGAATCTAATGCGTTATCACAGATCGCGATCACATAACCTGTGACAATATCATAATTATTATATTCGACTAGATTCAAAATTGGCACAAATGCTAACTCGGACGGTTTAATTAATTATCTCATCCCGCATGCGCGGGATTCGATGAGCTCGTCGCACTAAAGTGCTCCTCGGTTGCCTTTTGCAAGCCACCTAGACAGCTTTATCGTGACATGACAAATCCTGCCCACTTATCGGGACTAGGTTCCGTTAAGACAAATTACCGTGACCCAAAACTTATCACCACTTCCCAGGACTTGCAAAAACCACGCCACTGCGACCCTTCGCTACCGCACTGGGCAAGCTCCGACGGCAACTCATTAAACCGCCTGGCCGTTATGTGCAATTATCTGACTATCTGATAGATTCGTAATATATTAATAATAAAAGCAGAACATGAAAACATTTGTCACAAAGTTCCTATTCGTTTTAATCGGACTTTTAATTGTTAATCAAATCAGCTCTCAGAGCAAATTTGAAATAAGTGCTGGGATAGGCGCACCTGAATTTTATAATCTTAAAATAAATTATGGGCACAATTTACAAGCCGGAATATGTATTGGTGCTTATATAGGTCATGGACTTGTGGGTTCAGACGAAATTATCTTTCAAAGATCATATGCTGCCGAAGTATCATATCATTTGTTTGGAAAATCAAAATTCATTGAACAGTCTCCATGGTACATTTTAGCAGGTTTAGGTTATTATGATATTCCAATTTCAGATTGGTATGGAGGATATGATTGGGGCTTCTATCCAAGAATTGGTAGGACTTTTAATTTCTCAAGAAGAATAGGAATTAAAGTAGATCTTGGAGCTTTTCTTCCATTGTCAAGGGAATATAACTATTCTTTATCTTTTATAATCCTACCATCAGGATGCATAAACTTTTTCATTAGATTCTAAAACATAACAAATAATAACAGCACATAACCAAAGTAAAATTATAAACAACTTTCAATATATTTCCATCATGAAGACTTATTTTCTTTTTCTTCTAATCAGTATTTCAATGTCTGGTAGTTTATATTCTCAAAAGTTTAAAAAGCCTATTAACTACAGATTCAAAGGCGGAGAAATGGGTTATATTTCATTTTTTTCTAAGAGTATTCACTTCCCTGAAACTGCTATTCTGAATGGGACAATTGCTAATTCTATAACAAAAATCAAAGTAAATCCCGAAGGAGAAATAATTGAAATTTCTATCATCAATCCAATTGACAGTAGTATTGACAATGAAGTACTCCGTGTAATTGACTCGTCAAAAATCTTTTGGAAAAAATGCGACAGTATCAAGCACGATCAAGTATTTTATATTCAAATTGCATTCTCCTTACCAGGATTTAAGCCAAATTTATGCAAACCTAAATCTCAAGCGATTATAAATCTATTCCCGGAACCAATCATAGCTGGAATACCACAATCCTTATTACCTACCTTATCAAAAGAGAATGACTCCAAAAAACCAATTGAAAAAAGTGAAGAACTTGCCAAAAGATTAGATTCAAATCTAAACAATGAGAAATTTCAGGATGCCTTACCCTTATTAAATGAACTTATTAAAAGAGATCCTTTCAATAGAGACTTATATAAAGTGCGCATAATGATTAATATCAGATTAAACAGATCTGAACTTGTTAACCAGGATGACAATAAAATTTTTGACTTCGCAGAAGGATTTTCACTCGATGAACTAAACCGCGACCAATAATAATATTGAGTGGGAGTTTTTTCTCTTCGTAAATATAAACTGATCTAAAAATTTACCTAATGAGAAAATTTATTCTATTAATTATTTTCTTAAATAT
>Ga0302164_10000097_pt1 | contig 34768 bp, 32 predicted proteins | sample I_Fen_E3_1_FD_193500 | JGI IMG/M metagenome (GOLD analysis project Ga0302164, IMG submission 193500) | Peat permafrost microbial communities from Stordalen Mire near Abisko, Sweden - I_Fen_E3_1 | ecosystem: Environmental > Terrestrial > Soil > Wetlands > Permafrost | place: Sweden: Abisko...
AAAGATAGTTAGTAAAGCCGGCCTTGACAGGATGAGGATATATATTCAGGCACAGAACCTTCTGACTTTTACAAAGTATAAGGGATGGGATCCGGAAGTATCAACTGATTTTCTGAATGATAATATAACTTCGGGATGCGATTTTTATTCCGCTCCTCAGCCAAGGTCAATTGTCTTCGGAATTAATATCGGGTTATAAAATTTAAAAATCAGAAACGATGAATAGAATAATTTCAATAATATCAACAGTAGTACTCTGTGGAATATTCACAGGATGCGACAAGTATCTCGATCTGGAGCCTTCTCAGAATATAAGCGAGAATATTGCTCTTACATCGGATGAAAATGTTAAACATGTTCTTACAGGAGCATATTCGGAGTTTGCTTTACCAGGAATTTACGGTGGAAACATCCTCCGTAATGCAGAACTGCTTGGTGGTAACGGCGAGATCCAGTGGGTCGGGACTTACATTGACCCTCGTCAGATTTTTAACAAAACTATGATTGCCACAAATTCTGAAGCAGAAGTGCAATGGGTAGACAGCTATGAGGTTATAAATACAGCAAATAACATACTTACCGCACTCGCTGTAGTAAAAGATGCCGACCGCAACAGAGTTCAGGGTGAGGCTCTATTTCTTCGCGGGCTTATGTATTTCGATCTTGTACGCTTTTTTGCTGATCAATATCAGTTTGGAGTAGCAAATACCCAACTTGGTGTTCCACTGATTACAACACCCACTCAAGGAATCACTGCAACCAGTTTCGTTACCCGCAACACCGTCGATGAGGTATATACCCAGGTTCTTGCCGACCTCACTCAAGCTGCTTCATTACTTCCCAAGGATAATGATGTTTATGCTTCCAGTGGCGCTGCAAACGCTCTCCTGGCAAGGGTCTATCTGCAGAGGGGTGAATATGCTAATGCAAGGGATGCTGCAAATACTGTTATAGCTTCGGGTGCTTATTCAATCCTGCCCTCATATGCTGATGTATTTAATCAGGATAATAATACTGCTGAAGATATCTTTGCCACACAGATTACTCCTCAGGACAGATTCAGTTCGATGACAGAATTCTTTTCAGTTCCTGAATTTGGAGGAAGAGATGGAGACATTGATATTCTTGACGGCCATCTGAATTTATATCCTGCAGGAGATCAGAGAAGGGACCTGTTTTTTATTGGCAATGGAGCTGAGAGATGTGGTAAATGGAACAATCAGTATGGAGTAATAAATTTAATTCGTCTTCCTGAAATGTATCTTATCAGAGCAGAATGTAATGTAAGACTCTCAACAAACATTGGTGCTACTCCGCTGGCTGATTATAATGTAATTCATACAAGGGCTGGTCTTACTGCTGCTGCTACGGTAACACTTGCTGATATTCTTCTTGAAAGGAGACTTGAACTGGCATTTGAAGGATTTAAGATCCATGACGTAAGAAGATTGCATCAGAATGTTGTTTCATATCCATATAATGATCCTAAGTTGCTCTTCCCGATACCGGCAAGAGAACTCGAAGCCAATCCTAAACTTAAAACTCAGCAGAATCCGGGATATTAATAAAATATTCCGCACACGAGTTGACGGCAGCGAAAATCGCTGCCGTTTTTTTTTGGTTTCAAAAAATATTTGATGAGCCTTTCCAAATAGTTATTAAGATGAGTAAAATCGCTTGAAGATCAATTTATTTACCCCATTCCGCTACGCGGGAGTAAATTGATTTTTACTTTTTTGGGCTTCTTTAAAGGCCGGGGTGAACGAAGAAAATCAATAAATTCGTATTATTGTTTCCTTAAAGTATTATAAATATTATATCTTTGCAGCCACAATTTTTAAAACAGGTTAAATAAAAAAGCGTAAGAATTAATGGCAGTTAAAATCAGATTAGCTAGAAAAGGCCGCAAGAAGCTGGCCTTCTACCACATTGTGGTTGCAGATAGCAGATCGCCACGGGATGGCAGATATATTGAAAAGATCGGATCTTATAATCCGGTTACTAACCCCGCAACAATCGAACTCGATTTCGATAAAGCGTTAGGTTGGCTGCAAAATGGCGCATTACCTACAGATACTTGTAGAGCTATCCTGTCTTATAAAGGTGTTCTAATGAAAAAACATCTTCTTGAAGGTGTTACAAAAGGTGCATTTGATGAAGCCGAAGCTACAAAGAGATTCGAAGAATGGATCAAACAGAACGAAGCAAAAATCGAAGCTAAAAAATCAAATCTTGAAAAATCTCAGGATGATGAATTAGGCAAAAGGCTTACGGTTGAAAAACGCGTTAACGAAGCAAGAGCGGCAAAACTTGCAAAGAAAAATGCGGATCTAGCAGCTAAAGCTGCCGCTGGCGACAAAGCTCTGGTTGAAGTCATCAACGAAGAAGCGGCTCCTGAAGCAGAACCAGAAGAAGAAACAATCCAGGCACCTTCTCCGGAAGAGACTACATCAGAGCCGGTTGCAGAGGATAAGCCTCAGGAATAGTTGAGTAGTCATAAGGATCGGCGATCCGATGGCTTACAAAAACAACATATTACTGGGACGAATCACAAAAGTCAGTGGCTATGAGGGAGCCGTTGCAGTTAAGTTAGAGAAAATCTTTACTGATAATATTCCCCAAATGGAATCGGTCTTTCTTGAAATTGAAGGAAGACCGGTTCCTTTTTTTATATCTGAGCTGGAATATTACGGAGCCGACATTCTGAAACTCTGGTTCAAGGGATATAATTCTATTGAAAAGATAAATGAATTCACAGGTTGCAGGATTTTTCTGACCAGCTCAACAAATGATGAAAATCAAAATGAAGAAAATCAGAATCTCCTGGGATATAATGTTTTTGCACCAGAAGACAATCTGCTCGGTTCAATATCCGAGATTATATCAAATAATGGACAATGGCTTCTTTATATCAAATCACCAGATAAGAAAGTTATCCTTATCCCTTTCCATGAGCACTTCATTATAAGAATAGACAGAAGGAAAAGGATTGTAATAATGGAGATACCGGAAGGACTTTTAGAGATTAATTGAAAGATTATTTTCTCCTTATGCAGCTATTGAGGGAAAAGAAGGTCTTTACTGGGTATAACATTAAATCTTATTAAATCACTTCACTATGAAAAAGGGAATTATATTATCAGCATTTATTTTGGTTATAACTTTGATGTCAGGTTTTGTTAAAGCCCAGCCGGATGAAAAGGAAACCAGGAATGTAAAAGATTTTACTAAAGTGAGCTTTGGAGTAGCGGGTAACCTCTATATCAACATTGGTCCTGAATTTAAGGTGGTTCTCGAAGGAGAAAAACGATATCTTGAAGATGTGCTGACTGAGGTTTCAGGAGGGAAGCTTGTTATTAGAAATGAAAACTGGAGAATGAATAACTGGAGAATGAATGAAAAGGTCACAGTTTATATTACAATGCCGGAGCTAAAAGGTTTAGGCGTTTCCGGATCGGGTAAAGCAGAGATAAAAGATGCCGTAAAAACAAGTGATCTTAATCTGAGTGTCAGTGGAAGTGGTAAGTTATATGCTTCAGAAATTTCAGTATCTAACCTCGATTGCAGTATTTCAGGTTCAGGGGATATTTCCCTGGGTAGCAGCGGGAGCAGCTCTAAAGCAGATATCTCAATCAGCGGTTCGGGAAATTATATTGGTGAATCTTTTAAGATCGGAACTGCAGAGATACACATTTCAGGGAGCGGGAATTGTACCTGTAATGTTACAGAATCACTGCGGGCAAGCGTTTCCGGAAGCGGGAATGTGACTTATGAAGGTAATCCAAGGGTTGATGCACACGTTTCTGGTTCAGGGAAAGTCAGATCGAGATAATTTATCCCCTGATAATCTTTATTGTACCGTCAGGATTTACTTTAATGACCGGCGAAGCTGTTCCCTTGCTCCGGTCATTCTGGCGGTGCTTCACAACATAGTCAACTTTATCGAAGAGAGTTTTATCAATTTTATTGAAATTCTCAGGAGTAGGGTTCCCGCTTAAGTTTGCTGAAGTAGAGACTATTGGCTTACGAAAACGGTTTATTAATTCTCTGCAGAATTCATCACGACAAATCCTGATGGCAATTGAATCATCTGCACTGCAAACGCCGGGCGCAAGATTTTTTCCTTTCGGGTAGATAATTGTAAGTGGGGTTTCAGAAACTTCAGCCAGTTCATAAACTATTTCGGGGATTTCTTTTACGTACCGTTCTATCATCGATAATCCGTCAGCAAGAATAATAAGGCTCTTGCTTTCACCCCTTGATTTGATTCTGAAGATCTTGTTGACTGCGGTTTCGTTTGTAGGATCACAACCCAGTCCCCATATTGTGTCTGTTGGATAGAGTAAAATTCCACCTTGTCGCAGTGTATTCAAAGACTCTTTAATATCTTCTTCGAATGTCATTGTGACAAATTTATTTTCCTGCACTATCTTTATTCAACTGTCTCAGTCTCTTGTATTTTTTGTAGGTTGATTTGGCATACATTGAACAGATCAGATAACCATTGCGGCCATCAAGGAATCCACGGTTTATAATGTATGATCTGAAAAATCCCCAGAAAAAATGAATATATGGTGTCAATGGGCTTGCCTTTCTTCCTGCTTTGTGGAACTCTTCAGAACCAATAATGGAATATTTGTTCATCTTATCTATATGATCCTGGAGAGAAGAAAAAGGCCAATGGAGCAAATCGCCTTTCAGTTTGCCAACTGTAGCTCCATTTGACATTAAGAATTTCTCATGCAGGTTGAGTTCTCCCCATTTCCCATGATCGGTGTAGAAAAGCCTAAGTTGCCTGTCGGGGTACCATTCGGAATGACTTATCCATTTTCCGCAATAGTTGCTTCTTCTGTTAAAAAGATAGCCATCGTATTCCCATTTATCTTTAATAGCCAGTATAGATTCCCTTAGTCTTTCGCTCAAAGCTTCATCAGCATCGAGTGATATAATGTTTTTATAAGTGGCAAGCTGGAGTGCGAAATTCTTTTGATCGCGGAAGCCTTCAAAAGCATGTTTAATGAACGTGACATTATGTTTCTTGCAGATCTCCTCAGTAGCATCAGTTGAAAATGAATCAACCACTACTATCTCATCGGCAATCCCTTCTAAAGATGAAAGACAATTATCAATAAACAACTCTTCATTATATGTTATTATTACAGCAGATATTTTAGGCATACATTGGTGTAAGTTAGGATTGTGCTCAAATTTAAAACAAAATCAATTAGTAACAATTTTTTAGTATACGAATTTTTCTTGGCAGATCAATTAACCTTAGTTTTTTGATGTTAACGGATACATATGTTGCTCAAATATCATGCCGTGATATCATGCTCTCTAAGTGCCTCATCCGGTGATGATTTACCATTTGAGGTTTCCAAGTCTTTCCATGGCTTTCAGCACACTTTCATGTGTAGCAAATGAAGAAAATCTAAAATATCCTTCCCCGGAGGGACCAAAACCTGATCCTGGTGTACCAACTACATAGGCTTCATGAAGCAGTTTATCAAACAGTTCCCAGGATTTAATTTGCCGGCCTGAGTTTACCCAAACATAAGGGGCATTGATCCCGCCGAAGACCTGGAAACCAAGTTTAGCAAGGCTTTCCCGCAAGATTTTAGCATTATTCATATAGTAATTGATGGTAGCCCTCACCTCTTTTTTCCCTTGAGTTGTAAAGATAGCTGCGGCAGCTTTCTGCACAGGGTATGATACACCATTGAATTTTGTGGAATGCCTTCTCAACCAGAGAGGGTTTAAGGGTTTTTCTGTTCCATCCGAAGTTGAAGCAACAAGATTTTTAGGGATAACCATATAAGCACAGCGGGTTCCTGTAAATCCTGCCGTTTTTGAAAAACTCCGGAATTCGATAGCTACTTCTCTGGCTCTTTCAATTTCATATATGGAATGAGGAATTTCAGGATCAGAAATATAAGCCTCATATGCTGAATCGTAAAGAATGATGACTTTATTTTTAATTGCATAATCGACCCATTTTTTTAACTCAGGTTTGGTAGCTGTTGTACCTGTGGGATTGTTAGGATAGCAGAGGAAAACTATATCCACTTTCTTTTTCGGAAGTTCGGGGATAAAGCCATTTTCGGCATTACAGGGCAGATATACAAGCCCGTCGTAGTAACCGTTTCCCAGATAAACACCTGTCCTGCCTGCCATAACGCTGGTGTCGACATATACGGGATAAACAGGGTCCTGCATGGCAATGACATTATTCAGTCCAAAGATCTCCAGAATATTGCCAGTATCACATTTTGAACCGTCAGAGATAAAAATCTCATCAGGTTGTACATCGGCGCCACGATCGTGGTAGTCGTTTTTTGCAATAGCTTCACGAAGAAAATCATACCCTTGATCTGGCCCATATCCTCTGAATGTTTCGGCTTTCGACATTTCTTCAACACCCTCATGAAAAGCACGGATTATTGATGGTGTAAGTGGCTGTGTAACATCGCCAATCCCCATTTTGATAATATCGGCCTTCGGATGTTCTTTCTGAAATTCACGAACCCGCCGTCCAATCTCAGGGAACAGGTACCCAGCCTGCAGTTTGAAATAATTTTCGTTTATCTGCGCCATTTTTATACTTTTGTCGCAAATATATTAAAGTTCTTATTCTCCTTGTAACAATGAATTATATTTATTCCAAAGTAAGCAGAGAAATGAAGTTTTTTGGCAGCACCGATCCGGTTCAGCTGACAGCGAAATTCGGGACTCCACTCTATGTATATAGCGAAAATATTCTCCGTGAAAGATGCCAAGATATGAAAGGACTTATTTCCTATTCAAATTTCACGGTCAACTATTCACCTAAGGCAAACAGTAACCTGGAACTTATTAAGATTGTAAGAAGCGAAGGATTGCGGGTGGATGCCATGTCGCCAGGTGAAATATATGTAAATTTGCTGGCAGGGTATAAACCCGAAGAAATTTTGTACATAAGCAATAATGTCAGCGAAGATGAATTCCTGTATGCTATTAATGCCGGAGTAAAGATTTCAGTTGATTCTGTTTCGCAGCTGGAGATGTTTGGAAAAATCAAACCCGGGGGAAAGGTAGCATTCAGGTTAAATCCGGGTGTAGGGGCAGGACATCATGAAAAAGTTATTACAGCCGGACAAAAGACCAAGTTTGGGGTAGAAATGAACAGTATTCCGGAGGTAAAAAGAATTATAAAAGAATATAAACTTAAACTAATCGGGATTAATCAGCATATCGGTTCACTTTTTATGGATGGTGAAGCCTATCTGAAGAGTACCGGCAATATACTTGCAATAGCCAGGCAATTCGATGACCTTGAGTTTATTGACTTTGGGGGTGGATTCGGGATTCCATATAAAAAACAGTCAGGTCAATTGAGGCTCGATCTTAAAGAGCTTGGTGGGAAACTTTCAAAGGTTGTTCAAACATGGGTAAAAGAGTATGGTAAAGAGGTCGAATTCAAGATTGAACCAGGCCGTTATATAGTAGCCGAATCAAGTATTCTGCTTGGGAAAGTATATGCAATTAAAACGAATTACAACATTAAATATATTGGCACCGATCTGGGCTTTAATGTGCTTGTGCGTCCTGTAATGTACGATTCACATCACGATATTGAAATCTACCGGGAAAATAACACTCCATCATTAAAAGAGGAAACAGTTAGAATCGTAGGCAATATTTGTGAAACCGGAGATATAATTGCAAAAGACAGGAATCTCCCTGAAATCATTGAAAATGACATTCTTGGCGTACTAGATAGCGGTGCATACGGATATTCAATGAGTTCGAATTACAACAACAGACTGAGGCCAGCTGAAGTCCTTATTGGAGAAGATGGCAATCCCCGGCTTATCCGCAGAAGAGATACCATTGATGACCTTATCAGAAATTTTATACTTTAAAAGACAGACTATATCAGTTAAAAATGGAGAAAAACAGTTTTGTTAAGATGCATGGACTTGGCAATGAATACATTGTCATGGAGAGTACAAATATAGATTTTCAACTCACCAAGCAGGCTATAATGCGTTTATGCAATATCCATTTTGGGATCGGCTCCGACGGCATTGTTATGAAAGTGCCTTCCACGAAGGCCGATTTTGGTTTCAGGGTTTATAATCCGGATGGTTCTGAGGCGGAAAAAAGCGGCAACGGTCTTCGTATTTTATGTAAGTATCTTTATGATTATGGACATGCAAAGACCCGTCAGTTTTCAGTAGAAACACTTACCGATATTGTTTATGCGGATATCATTGAAGAAGAAAAAGGAAAAGCTATACTTATACGGGTGGATATGGGGAAGGCGATCTTCGCATCGCGCGATATACCTGTTAATTCGGATCAACCGGAATTCATCGGGCAAAAAATAATGGCTGGCGACAAGGAATTTGAAGTGAATTGTGTGTCGGTAGGCAATCCGCATTGTGTTGTCATAAAACAGGAGCTGGATGAAAAAGAAATCCGTGCTTACGGTCCATTACTGGAAAATCATCCATTGTTTCCCAACCGTATCAATGTGCAGTTTGCAAGGGTTCTTTCAGATCGTGATGCCCAGATTCTGATATGGGAACGGGGAGCTGGTTACACCCTGGCTTCAGGCAGTTCATCGTGCGCTGCATCATGCATTCTCGTTAAAAAGGGTATGATCAAAGGTGATCTTACCATGCATATGCCGGGCGGAAAGTTGAAAATACAAATAGATAAGGACTGGAACATTCGCATGACAGGTGAGGTACGCGAGATAGCCAGAGGTGTATTGGGTAATGAGCTACTGGAAGATCTTAATAAGCCTTTCGCAGGTTAAAACAAAAAAGCTTGTTTCTAAAATCCCCCTCGCGCTATCGCCAAAAATTGCGGCCAATAGACATTGTGTAAAAATCAAAACAATCCTGATCTTTTTGTCAATGTAATAAATTGTATATCAATAGTATATGATTTTAACATTTTTTATGATACACAATTGATTTGTTTTGGTTATTCTTTTGGAAGTAAACAAATCTGTTTTATATTTGTACCTTCCGTACTTTTGTTTTTTTCCTCACATTGTGAACCTGAATTGACATAATTTGATTTGTATTAATAATTAACCTATGAGTAAATTTATTTATTTAACAGCAACTCCTGAAGCATTGATTGCTTCAATGCTGCCACCGGCAGAATTTGGCGCATACCTGTCAACCGGCACAAAAAAAAGGAATAAAGGTCAGGCAATATTCTTTGAGGTTGATCTGGGAAAGATTGAGAAATTGATAGATATGGATGGCCTTAACAAAAGATGTGTTGCCAAAGCTGATGGCAAGCCAAAGAGCTCCGTCTATCTTTCAGTTTACAAAACACTTGAAATGATTCCGTTACCGGCGCTTAAGAGTTTATATCTTACAACTGACAACGGATATACACTGGAATTAAAGAAAGAAACCTATGATACCTCGAAGGAAGTATTGGGTAAGCTTCATCTTTTTCAGGAACTTTGTCCGGTTACTCCATTGGTTGCCAGTGAACTGACTCCATCAGCATTCATGAAAAAGCTTACAGATGGATCAATTCCTATCGTACTTCCAAAATTGTTTTTTGTTGATCTTAAATTAGGAGAACTGGCAACCAATCCACTTAATGGATCCGTCGAACACCTGCCGTATTCAAACGTCGGACACCTGAGAGACTGTCTTGAAATATTGAAAGGTGAATATGAAAAGCATATGAAAACAGTTCAGAGGGTTTACTCAGGTTCCTTACTTTACAGAACAATAGAAACCGGGTTCTATGTCGGCTCGAAAGATGAGATTTATTATTATCATTATCCTAGTCTTACTGAATTGGAAAACATTAATTATGAATTTTTTAGATCTATATAGTATTAATCTTTTTAATTGAATATTTATTATGGTTAGTTTACCGGGGGCAACCCCTTTTGAAGTAGTCGCAATCTGGACTGTACTGGTAATTGCATTTTTCGGACTTGCCTATGCATTGTTTCTTCGCAGGCAGGTAATGGCATGTGATAAAGGAACCGAAAAAATGCAGGATGTTTGGGATGGGATACGTTTGGGAGCAAATGCTTATCTGAAAAGGCAGTTAAGAACTATTGTTCCTCTTATCTTCGTTTTTACGGTTATTCTTTTCCTGTCTGTTTATGTTGTTCCTCCTACAGAGGAGTCGAAACTCCGTTTTGTAGGTTATTCCGATGAATCACTTAAGCTGGTCATTGGGTTTGGTCGTGCTGTAGCATTTATAATGGGTGCTGTCTTTTCATTGCTTGTTGGCCAGTTTGGTATGAGAATGGCTGTTCAGGCAAATGTTCGCGTAGCATCTGCTTCAAGAAGAAGCTTCGGTGAAGCATTAAAAATTGCTTACCGTGCAGGAACAGTTACCGGAATGCTTACTGACGGTTTAGGACTGCTTGGTGGCACAATGATTTTTATTATTTTCGGAGTTGCTTCACCTGATACACTTCTCGGATTCGGTTTTGGAGGAACATTGCTGGCTCTATTTATGAGAGTAGGTGGAGGTATTTATACAAAGGCCGCTGATGTCGGAGCTGACCTGGTTGGAAAAGTTGAAGCCGGTCTTCCTGAAGATGATGAACGTAATGCTGCAGTTATTGCCGACCTCGTTGGGGATAATGTTGGCGACTGCGCAGGGATGGCTGCTGACATCTTTGAATCTTATGAAGTCACTATTGTTTCAACATTAATACTCGGAGTTGTACTCTTTACCCAGACACATCAGCTTTCATGGATTATATTCCCGTTACTCGTAAGAGGAATCGGAGTCCTCTCTTCCATTATAGGTACGTACCTTGTGAAAGGCAATAAGAATGACAAAACCAATAATGCACTTAAATCTATCAACAAGGGATTCTATTCCTCTGCAGCTATAAGTATTGTAGCTTTTGGAATTCTTTCCTATTTCTATCTGCACGATTGGCGTTCATTCCTTTCAGTAGTTGTAGGGATCGTTTTGGCAATCGTACTTGATGAAATCACCAAACATTTTACCGATGGAACATTTCACCCCGTTAAAGATATTGCAAAAAATGCCAAGACAGGATCAGCTACATTGCTGTTAAAAGGACTGAGTTATGGATTTGAAGTTGCTGTGTGGCAGACTCTCGTTATAGCCCTGACAATATTTGCATCTGTAATGATCTATTACGGACAACCTGTAGTTTATGTTCTCTATGGGGTCGCTATGACGGGTATCGGAATGCTTACCCTCACCGGAAACAATGTTGCTATGGATGCATTCGGACCCATAGCTGATAATGCAAACGGTATCGGTGAACTTTCTCATCTCGATAAAGATGCACGTAAAATCATGGATTCACTCGATGCAACAGGTAACACAACCAAAGCTATTACCAAAGGTGTAGCAATCGGATCTGCCGTAATTGCTGCTGTGGCATTATTCGGATCTTTTATTACGGATGTAAGCAAAGTTCAGATTCAGCTGGGGTTTGAAAAATCAGCTCAGCTGATTGAGACAGGTATCCGTATAAATGTACCTATAATATTCATTGGTTTCCTTATTGGCGGAACTATTCCATGGCTTTTCTCATCACTTACAATTAATGCCGTCACAAGAGCCGCCGCACAGATTGTTGAAGAAGTTCGCCGTCAGTTCAGGATACCTGGTATCATAGAACGTACAGTGAAACCTGATTATCAGAGAGCAGTAGACATATGTACAGTTTCTGCACAGAGAGAACTTGTTCCTCTCGCCCTTATTGCAGTAGTCTCACCAATACTCATCGGAGCTCTTCTGGGGGTTGAGGCATTAGGTGGATTCCTTGCAGGAGTCATTCTGTCGGGACAGTTGCTTGCAGTATTTATGGCCAGTGCAGGCGGTGCATGGGATAATGCTAAAAAGACAATTGAAGATGGCCTTTATGGTGGTAAAGGATCTGATGCTCATCATGCAGCAGTTGTTGGTGATACCGTTGGAGATCCACTTAAAGACACAGCAGGACCAGCTCTTAACCCAATGATAAAGGTTATAAACCTGGTTTCTCTTCTTGCTGCTCCTGTAATCATCGCATATCAGAAACCCGGACATGCATCATTAGGTATGTTTATCACAGGTGTATTCTGCCTTGCAATTATAATTGGTGCGATTACATTCTCCAAGAGAGGCGGATTCAAAAAAGAAGTATTTGAACAATAATATTTCAGGTTAACCCTGGAAGATAAAATATTTAGAATTCTAGCATGTAGAGACAGGTCTTAAACCTGTCTCTATTGTTTTTCAGACCTGTCTCTGATGTTTTATGCCCTAAGAGCCGGGTGTTTTATTTGTAGCCATAACCATTTTTACCTTCAGTCGTGTTCCAATCTCAAGAAGATCAGCGAGGTCCTGTACGGTAAGTGTATATTCAAGCCTTAGAATAACAGTGGGTTCCTTTAAAGCAATAATTCTGGATTTTAAAAGAGGTTCAATGTCATCAAAATTTATCTGATGACTGTCGATATAATATTTCTTATCTTTAGTAACCGATATTGTAATCTGCTGTTTACTAAGATTCTGAGCTGATTTTGAATTAGGCAATAATAGCTTGATTACATTTGGATTAGCCAGAGAAGAAACAATCAGAAAGAACAAAAGCAGAAAAAACATTATATCATTCAGAGATGATGTACTTACCTCGGGCTTAAAATGTTTTTTTCTCTTGATTATCATTCTATAATGATTTTACAACCTCATTTACCTGTCTTTGCATATCTATTGAATAACGGTCTATCATCATCTGTAAATAATGATAACAGCTATACGCAATTACCCCCACAATTAATCCCGTACCGCTGCAGATCATTTTCTGGTACAATCCGCCGGCTATGATTCCAATGCTTATATTATCGGCAAGAGAGATATTATAGAAAATTTTAATTACACCTGCAATGGTTCCAATGAAGCCAAGCATAGGGGCAATACCTGCAATAATACCGAGATACCCCGTATTCCTTTCCATCTCAGAAATCTCTATGTTGGCGGTGGCTTCCATATAATTCTCAATGTCGTCAGGAGTTTTTCCAGGCTGGCTTAATCCGCTCTCAAGGATTCTTCCGAGCGCTGTATTATCATTCCTGGTCATTAGCAGCGCTTCTTCGCGTTTTTTGTTTCTGATCTCTCCTATAATATTATAGACAAGATTGTCATCCACAACAGTGCTTTTTCTTATATAAAGAAATCTCTCTATAAAAAGATATATACTGAATATCGAAAGAAGTATTATAGGGATCATTATAAATCCCCCCTTCATGAGCAGTTCACCCACATTATTAACTGCATTTGTGTCTTTTAAATGTGGCTGATCAATTGCAAGTAAAATGTAATTGTATAGCATTTTATCCTTTTATTTAGCTTTCAAGATAATTAATTGTTCTTAACTAAGGCAGAACAGGAATATATAATAAACAAATGTACAAACTCTTTAGGAAAAACCTGTGTTAACAAGTAAATTTGGATTTTTTATGGTATAACCGTAAATTCCGATCTTGATTAAATAGCCAAATTTGGTGAAAGCGATAATTTTTCCGTTTGGATTTCGTTTAGATTTATATAATTATTAAAACAAACCAGTATGATTGCAATTCTTTTAAATATTTCACAGAATTTAGATACCCTGAATAAAACTGTAGCCGCTGTTCCCAATCTTCCCGTTCAACATGCACCTGAAGCAGTGAAACTGATGGATATCATTATGAAGGGTGGTATTATTATGATACCAATCGGATTACTGTCTGTCATTGCAGTTTATGTTTTTATTGAGCGTTATTTAACTATTCGACGACATCTCAGCTCAGATGTTGACTTTATGAACAGCATACATGAATATATTCTGAATGGAAGGACCGATTCAGCTCTTACCCTCTGCAAAAATACAGCCAAGCCGATCGCGAGGATGATAGAGAAAGGTATTTCCCGCTTAGGCAAGCCAATTAAGGAAATAGAAGAATCAATAGAGATAGCAGGTAAATTTGAAGTTTATGACCTTGAAAAAAATGTACAGATCCTTGCCGTCATAGCCGGAATAGCCCCGATGTTCGGTTTTCTTGGGACCATAATAGGTGTAATTAAAATATTTTTCAATATCTCAATGACCAGCGACGTAAGCATAGGAACTGTTTCTGCCGGACTCTATGTAAAAATGGTTTCCAGCGCAGCAGGGCTTATTGTCGGTATAGCTGCCTATATTGGATATCATTGGCTCAATATTATTTTAAATAAAGCTATTCACCAGCTTGAGTGGAATGCAATGAATTTCATTGACTTGTTAAAAAGCCCTTCGAAATGATAGACCTTCGTAAGAAAAAAGATTTTACAGCCGAGGTATTCACTTCGTCAATGAACGACATTATGTTCTTTCTTATGCTGTTCTTCATTATAACGTCAACCCTGCTCAATCCAAGCATGATAAAAGTTTCATTGCCAAATTCGAAAAGCAGCCAGACACTTCAGAAGAAGGAGATTAACCTGACAATGACCAAAGAAAAGATTTATTTTGTAAACAACACCCAGGTTTCGTTTGATGCGCTTGAATCGCAGCTTAAAAAGGAATTGACTCGTTCTCCTGATGCATTTATAATGTTGCGTTTTGATAATTCACTTCCTATTCAGGACCTGGTGAATATTCTTTCTTTGGGAAACAGGTTAAATTCAAAAATGATTATTGCCACAGCTAAGACAAAATAGACTGAATAATTTATTGAAAAGAGCTTTGTTTATCTGGCAGAAGTCATCATTATCTTAAAGTGATCCGGAATAAGATCAAGGTTGGTAAGTGCTGTTTTGAGGGATCCTAAAATTAGTTGCTATTTTAAGAACCTGAAAATATCAATTATATGAAAAGCAGATACTTACATTCCATGCATTTTATTTCAAAAAGAGTATTTCTACTATTACTTTTATTTCTAATACCGTTAGTGTTATCCGCTTCCTCAGGAAAAGTGCCATCAATTGGTCCGGTAAGGGTTGAATTTATAATATTCGGACTTATTCTTGTAGGTGTTGCACTTCTTCATAAACAAACATTCTGGGTTGCTGTAACAGGATTAACCGTTCTGTTAATCTTCAAATTTGTTTTTGATCCCGGATTTCATTTTATGGAGCACGTTTTCGGTCAAAACAGTATGTTTGATCAAATTATGCACAAGAATCTCCGTCAGGGTGAATGGGGTATTCTCCTGAACCTTCTGGGATTATTGCTTGGTTTTGCGCTTCTGGCAAAGATATTTGAAGAGTCAGGAATACCTGAAATATTGCCCAGATTCCTTCCTGATGACTGGAGGGGGCCGTTTGTTTTGCTTGTTTTTGTCTGTGTGATTTCTTCTTTCCTCGATAATATTGCAGCAGCATTGATTGGTGGAACTATTGCCATAGTAGTTTTTAAAAACAGAGTTCATATTGGTTATATTGCCGCAATTGTTGCTGCCAGTAATGCCGGCGGCAGTGGCAGTGTTGTGGGAGATACCACCACAACCATGATGTGGATTGATGGGGTGAGCCCATTTAATGTTCTTCACGGATTTATTGCTGCATTGACTGCACTTCTCTTTTTCGCCTGGTTCGCTTCACACCAGCAGGATAAGTATCAGAGAATCCAAAAAGATGCCACTATAAATGTTAAAGTTGACTGGCTGAAACTGGTGATTGTACTATTAATGCTCGTCGGGGCAATCGTTTCCAATTTCCTCTACGATATGCCAGCACTTGGTGTATGGATTGCTATTCTGATAGGAGCACTTATCAGGCCTGTTCCATGGAAGGAGCTTCCGGGTGCTGTAAGAGGTACTATTTTTCTTCTCTGTCTGGTTTCCTGTGCGTCGCTGATGCCGGTAGAGGATCTTCCGAATGCTTCCTGGGTTACCGCCTTCGTACTTGGGTTTGTTTCAGCGGTCTTTGATAACATCCCATTGACAAAACTATGTCTAGAACAAGGTCATTATGACTGGGGCATGCTTGCCTATACCGTAGGATTTGGTGGATCGATGATCTGGTTCGGTTCATCGGCAGGTGTTGCAATTACAAATAAATTCCCTGAAGCGCGTCATGTAGGTCGTTGGATAAAATATGGCTGGCATGTTGCTGTCGCATATATAATTGGTTTTTCTATATTATATTTTATAATGGGATGGGAACCTGCTGACAATAGAGAGCACAAGATTGTTAATTGCCCGGTACCCGGTTGTCCTATGGCAAATAAAACTAATAGTACAAAATAGTTTATTTACAAAGGTTCAATAAGGGTTTCTTTCTTTTCCTGGTAAAGTTTTATGCCTTCCAGAATAATTTCATATGCTTTTTCCCTGTTCAGGAATTGTTCAACGATTACATTTTTATGTTCGAGCATTTTATAGTCTTCAAAGAACTTCTTAAGTTCCACAAGTGTATGAGGAGGAAGCTCTGAAAGATCATTCAAATAATTAACTGACATATCATTCCCAGCAACAGCTATTATTTTGTCATCGCGCTCATCGCCGTCCACCATCTCCATAGCTCCTATCACTTTTGCGTCTACGATACACAACGGATATACGTCAATTGAACAGATCACAAGTATATCAAGCGGATCATGATCGTCACAATATGTCTGTGGTATGAAACCATAATTGGCTGGATAGTGAACTGATGAAAACAATACTCTGTCGAGTTTCAGCAGACCCGTATCCTTATCCAGTTCATATTTACCTTTCGATCCTTTAGGAATTTCAATTATACTTTTCACAACAGCAGGAGCATTTTTCCCTGGTTCAACGCAGTGCCATGGATGGGAGCAAGGTTTCATATTCTGAGTTATTTATTAATTATTCAAAGTTAAGAATAAACTATATGGCATATTGTTGAAAATTTTAATTTACTTCAAAAACCTTTAAAATCAAATTATTTTTATTAATATCAACCTCTGAACTAGTGAAATATTAGGGTTCTTTCAAGTTTTGGTTCTTTCAGAATTGCAGAAATCATTAAAGAGATATTATTTGTATCGATAATTGTTGAACATTTAAAACTTTAATTATGATTAGTAGTTTATTCTGGATTGTGCCCATTTCAGCTCTCATGGCACTATTGTTCGCCTGGATCTTTTACAAAGGTATGAAGGTACAGGAAGAAGGAACAGATAAGATGAAAGAGATTGCTGAATATGTTAGAGAAGGTGCAATGGCCTACCTTAAAAGCCAGTACACAGTTGTCGGCAAGATATTTATAATTCTTGTCTTGCTATTAACCATACTGGCATATATTGGTGTTCAGAACCCATTTGTTCCGGTAGCTTTCCTGACAGGAGGGTTTTTTTCAGGTCTTTGCGGTTTTCTTGGAATGAAAACTGCAACTTTTGCTTCCAACAGGACAGCCTGGGCGGCTTCAAAATCACTCAACAAGGGATTACAGGTAGCTCTACGCAGTGGAGCGGTTATGGGTCTAGTTGTTGTTGGATTCGCTCTTCTCGACATTGCAGCATGGTTTATCTTCCTGACTAAGGTTGTATTTACTCCAGACCATATGGCTAATGGACTCAATTTTTTGGGTCTTGACTTTGTCACGAAAGGGATAGATGAACACCAGAAATTTGTGGAGATCACAGCAACTATGATTACTTTTGGTATGGGTGCTTCGACACAAGCTCTGTTTGCACGTGTTGGAGGTGGCATCTTTACAAAAGCTGCTGATGTAGGTGCGGATCTGGTGGGTAAAGTTGAAGCAGGTATACCTGAAGATGACCCACGTAACCCTGCAACTATTGCAGATAATGTTGGTGACAACGTTGGAGACGTAGCCGGAATGGGTGCTGATCTGTATGAATCATATGCAGGTTCAATACTTGCAACAGCAGCTCTCGGAGCTGCACTCCCTTCAATAGTTCAAGGCGACCAGATAAAAGCTATTATTGCACCAATGCTGGTATCTGCAATTGGGATATTACTCTCAATAGCAGGAATCTACATGGTCAGAACGAAAGAATCGGCTTCTCCAAAAACCCTTCTCAGAGCTCTTCTGCTTGGAACGGGAGGAAGTTCAGCTCTTATCCTGGTTGTGTTAGCAGTTATGGCAAATGCACAATGGATTACCTGGGGTGTATTCGGCGCTGCAGTTGCAGGACTTGCTGCCGGTGTAATAATCGGGCAGGCAACAGAATATTATACTTCTGATGGTTATAAACCTACTCAGGGAATCGCAAAACAATCACAAACAGGACCGGCAACAGTAATTATTGAAGGTATGGCAGTCGGTATGTTCTCAACCTGGCTACCTGTTTTGACAATAGTTGGTGGTATTATTGCTGCTTATTCATTTGCAGGAGGATTTCACAACTTTGCTATGGGTGTTTATGGTATCGGTTTCGCATCTGTTGGTATGCTCTCAACGCTTGGAGTAACTCTTGCTACTGACGCTTTCGGACCAATTGCAGATAATGCAGGAGGCAATGCGGAAATGTCAGGACTTCCGGAAGAAGTAAGAGAAAGAACTGATGCCCTTGACGGACTTGGCAACACAACAGCCGCCACCGGTAAAGGCTTTGCAATCGGTTCAGCCGCTCTTACAGCCCTGGCTCTGGTTGCTGCATATATGGAAGAAGTTAAACTATGGCTTGGCAGACTGGCTGACAAAAGTGTTGATGGTTATAAACAGATCGGCGATGTCTTGTTTTATAAGAGTCATTTGCCGGCAACAGTTCAGGCCGGACAGCAGGCTGTGGAAGTTTCACATGCAGGAATCAAGGATTTTGTTGCCGCATACAATCTGTCGCTCTTCAACCCAATATTGCTTGCCGGACTTTTCATTGGGGCAATGATGTGTTTTGTATTCGTTGCAATGGCTATGAAAGCTGTTGGCAGGAATGCCGGGCGAATGGTTGATGAAGTTAGACGGCAGTTCCGTGAAATCCCTGGAATAATGGAAGGTACAGGAAGACCAGAGTATGCAAAATGTGTCGCAATTGCAACCAAAGGAGCACAGAAAGAGATGGTTGTCCCTGCTCTTATGGCAATTATAGTACCTGTTGTTACCGGTATCATATTTGGTGTTCCGGGTGTCGTCGGGCTACTAATGGGAGGTATGACAACAGGATTTACTCTTGCCAGTATGTTAAATAATGCCGGTGGTGCTTGGGATAACGCCAAAAAGTACATTGAAAGAGGAAACTATGGCGGTAAGAAAAGTGAATGTCATAAAGCCAGTATTGTTGGCGATACAGTAGGTGATCCTTTTAAAGATACATGTGGTCCATCTATGAATATCCTGATAAAGCTTATGTCGATGGTAGCAGTTGTTATGGCAGGTGTTACCGTTGCATGGAGTTTATTCTAGAGGATAGAAGACCTCATCCCCATTGCCCCCTTCTCCCAGGAGAGAAGGGGGTAATTTTTACAGCCCCTCCCCCCTGGGGGAGGAGTTGGGGAGAGGTAAAAAAATCTTATTTTTGAGAAAACAATTTCAATGATATTACCTGTACTTGCCGATATCGAGGCTGCCCATTCACGGATCAAATCGTACGTTCATCGAACCCCGGTAATGAAATCTCAGAAATTAAATGAGATTTTTAACTGTGAACTGTTTTTTAAATGTGAAAACTTTCAAAAAGTCGGAGCATTTAAGTTCAGGGGAGCTACCAATGCTGTTTTATCAATGACAGCAGAAGAGAAATTAAAAGGTGTTGTCACGCACTCTTCTGGAAATCATGCGGCAGCTCTCGCACTGGCTGCTGGTATGAATGGAATAAAAGCGAATATTGTGATGCCCCGGAATGCCCCTGATGTCAAGAAAAATGCTGTTGCAGGCTATGGAGCTGAAATCACTTTCTGTGAACCTACCTTGCAGGCCCGCGAAGATACAACCCGTCGGATAATGGAGAAAACAGGTGCAACTCTTATACATCCGTATGATAATTTCAATGTAATATGTGGGCAAGGGACTGCCGCGCTGGAGCTTCTGAACGAGAAGAGTGATCTTGAATTAGTTATTGCACCAGTCGGAGGGGGGGGACTTATGAGCGGCACCTCTGCCTGTGTAAAGGGAATCGACAAAAATATTCAGGTTATTGGCGCAGAACCTTTGAATGCAAATGATGCGTTTATATCATTTACCACAGGGATACTTACTCCATCTGTCAATCCTGTAACTTGTGCAGATGGACTTCTGACGTCTTTGAGTGAACTTACTTTTTCAGTTATCAGGAAGAACGTAGATACAATTCTCACCGCAAAGGAAGATTCAATTATTGAATGCATGCTTCTTGTCTGGGAGAGAATGAAAATAATTATTGAGCCATCATCGGCAACTGTACTGGCTGTTGTAAAAGAAAACCCGGGCATATTCAGAGGGAAAAGGATCGGCCTGATCATCTCAGGAGGAAATGTAGATTTCAGAAAGCTACCATTCTAGATTTTCTTTCTGAAATATGCAATAATAGGATAATGATCGGAGTATCTCACTTTAATTATCTCGAAGTAACTGTTTATCAGAGGGTCATTATACAATATATAGTCTATTCTGTTTGGAGGGTAATTACCTCTGTATGTAAATCCTGCGCCATATCCTGAATTGACGAAGGAATCGTTTAACCCTTTTCGGATCTTTCTGTATGCATAAGATACCGGTGTGTCGTTAAAGTCACCAACGACCATTACAGGAAAAGGAGACTGGTTTATATGATCTTTTACAACCTTCGACTGTAGGGCTCTCTTTACAAATCCCTTTTTCAGGCTGACTGACAGACTCTTTACTTCACTCATAGTCTCTTTATCATCAGAAGTTGTCAGCTCTTCAATAAATGAACGTTCCATTCTGTGAAGCCTGAAGGACTGAAGATGGTTATTATAGATTCTGAAAGTATCTTTTTGTATCAGGACATCGGTAAATATTGAAAGACTTGAGGACCCGGGATGAATTATTTCTCCTTTTCTTATAATTGGAAACCTGCTTAATGTGATAATTCCATAAAACCTGTTTTTTCCGCTTCCTAAAACCTTCATATGAGAATAATAATCTCCTCCGAGAGCTGCAACCAACAGGGTTTCCTCTACTTTCGGATTACCAAGAAGGAAAAACTCCTGAAGACAAATTATATCTGGTTTTTGAGTTTTCAGGAACTGGGTTATTTTTTTTTCGGAAGTGATGCCATGATTATTCTCGAAAAAGTTAAAAAGCCGAACATTATAGCTTAGAACTTTAAAAGTTTCAGTTTTATCTCCTGAGGGTTTTGAAAGTTTTATATAATTGGAAAAGTGTGTAAATCCGGCTGCAATAATAACTACCGAGATAAGTGCCTCAAACCTTAAAAGCATTGCCCAGATTATAACCAGTATTATATTGATCAGCAGAAGATATGGGTAAGCAAGACCAAAAAATGCTGGAAGCGCAAAGTCTACCGGACTGATAATTACTGCGAAGTATGATAACAGGAGTGTAAAAGCAAAGAAAGCGTTTACGATCAGTAGTATTTTATAAAGGATCTTTCTCAAATACAATAATTTGTGATTATAAATTTACCGGTTTCCGGAGGAAATACCGTCGCAGAATCCTGTTTTTTGACAAGGGGGGAAAAAGGATATACAAATGGATAAATTTCTGAGATTAACTTTTTTTCTGGCTCTCTTTAAAAAGAGTCTCCTTTTCCTCTTTTGTCAGACTATCATATCCTCCTTTGGATATTTTATCTAAAATGTGATTAATCGTCTTCTGTTGCTCAACTTTAATTTTGTTATATTCATATTCAGTGGCAACCTTTTTGTGAGTGACTTTGAGTTTTTTTCCTGGTTTAAAAATAGTTACAAAAAAATCTATTATACTATTGAATCCCTTTCCCATATCACGACCATGTTTCAGATTTAGAATATAGAGATAGCCGAAAAAAGCACCTCCGATATGAGCAAGCTTACCTCCTGAATTCACTGAAAAATCCATTATTGATGTAAAGACAAATATTGCAAGGGCCAGGTATTTTATCTTTATCCTGCCAAATAAAAACAGCTGAACTGTATAATCGGGAACATAAGCGGAAATTGCAATTACAATAGCCATAACAGATGCTGAAGCTCCTATCGCTGCAGAATCAGCTAATACACCTGTAAAAGCAGGAAAAATATTAAAGGAAAGAATATATACCAATGCACCGCTTAACCCGCCCAGTAAATACACAGCGACAAGCTTTCTTTGATCGAGATATTCAAGGAATATCCTTCCAAACGAATACAACCATAGCATATTGAAGAGGATATGCCAGATATCCTTATGAGTGAACATATACGTTATTAATGTCCAAGGCCTGAGAAGTAGCGCATTAAGAGATGCAGGAACAGAAAGAAGATTGAGAGCTTTCCCGGAAACATCCTGGTTATTAAGAAGAAAGCCTATTCCGGCAACCAGAGTAATCAGGACAAAAACTGCAACATTGATATAAATCAACCTGGTAAGGTTACTTCCATTTCTGAAAGTTAATTTTATGTCATCCCAGATTCCCATCAATATAAAGTATTTGTTGTTTTTCTCCAGTACCTGATAAGAATATAGCCAAAGAGCATACCTCCAAGGTGTGCAGCATGGGCAATATTACTTCCGGGTTGTGTTAAGGCAAGATAAAGCTCTAACGCTCCGTAACCTGCTACAAGATACTTGGCCTTTATTGGTATTGGTGGAAAAAGAAGCATAAGCTGGGTATTAGGGAAGAGGACTCCAAAAGCAAGAAGTACTCCAAATATTGCGCCTGAAGCTCCTACCGTGGGTGTATTGAGCAATATCTGAAGATTTTGCATATCAGGATCGGTAAATACTTTTCCCTGGTGAAAATATGCTGTTCCTTCACTTATTACAGCCTGAACGTTTTCGGGACTCAGGCTCTGAACCAGATGATTATACTGGAAAAAGATAACTGATTCATGAGTAAAAGCGGCACCCAATCCGCAAACCATATAGAATATGAAAAAGCGTTTTGGTCCCCATACGTTCTCTAGAATCGGTCCGAATATGAACAGAGCATACATGTTGAAGAAGATATGCCAGAAACCTCCATGCATAAACATGTGAGTGAGAATCTGCACAGGCTTGAACATCTCTGACTTTGGAAAATAAAGACCAAGCAAACTATTCAGATCAATGCCAAAAACGCTGTTAGCAGCGTAATAAGCCAGGATCATCAATATATTGATCATTATTATATTTTTTACCACCGGGGGTAATCCCAGAATGCCTCTGCCGTATCCGTTCATCTATCAGTTATTAAAACATTTTAAAATCCTCAATTGTCGGGCCAAACTTTAATTATTTATGTGATCCGACAATCTGTCATTTAATATCATTTAAATCTCTTATCAATATCTTCAAGTGTTAATATACTTATGACAGGTTTGCCTTTTGGGGAATAATTTGGCGACTGGCAAGCAAAAAGCGTATCGAAAAGATCTTCCATTTCGCCCTGTCCAAGTACTTTTCCGTATTGAATGGCTGAGGCGCATGCCATTCCTGCTGCGACCTTTTCTTTTGCACCTGCCGAAGGATCTGACTGTGTACTTTTATAATCCTCAAGCAAAATCTCGAGCAACTCGAGGGGATCGGAGGAATTACTGTCTGCAGGCCTGCCTTTTATAATAATTTTGTTTTTACCCGAATGCTGAAAACTGAATCCAAGTATTTCCAAATCTTTTTCTATTTCTTTAAGAATGATATAATCAGATGGGTTTAATTCTACAGTAACAGGGAACATATCGACCTGGCTTATCGCACGGTTGTTGCTGAGACATTCGAGGAATCTTTCATAAAGGACCCTTTCATGCGCTCTCTTCTGGTCTATAAGCATGAGACCCGATTTTACAGGGCATACAATATATTTATTTCTTATCTGGAAAAACTTTCTTTGCGATTCCTTTATTTTTTCGAATTGTTCCGGATTATCGTTTTCTTTTTCAAGAGCGGTATAAAGTTTTTCCCAGTTGGCTACGTTCTCTCTCTCGAACCGTTCTACAAACCCCGACCTTTCATTGGTTCTTTCTTCTCCGTCAAACGGATTGAATTGTGTATTGATCTCAATCTTAGGTTGTTCAGGAATAATGTTCGATGACCTCATTACCGGGATGTCAATCAGAGCTTCATTCTCAAAGTCGAGGGATGGCACTATGTTGAATCTTCCGAGTGCTTCCCGCACCGACGCCATAAGTATCTGCCAGATGGATCTTTCATCCTCGAATTTGATCTCAGTCTTTGTGGGGTGAATATTGATATCAATTGAGGCAGGATCAGCCTCCATGAAAATGAAATATGAAGGGATTGATTCAACAGGAAGTATATTCTGGTAAGCTTCGACAACAGCTTTATGGAAGTAAGGATGTTTCATGAACCGGTTATTCACAAAAAAGAATTGTTCACCATATGTCCGTCGTGCATTCTCCGGCTTCCCAATAAATCCTTTTATGTTAATCAGGCTAGTATCTGTCTCAAGTGTTATGAGATCCTGATTTATTTGTTTCCCAAAAACACCGATTATCCGTTGTCTCAAATTTCCTGCAAGAAGATTATAAATCTCACTATCGTTGTGATGAAGAGAGAATCTTATATCGGGGTGAGCCAGTGCGATCTTCTGGAATTCATTGACAATATGTCTGATTTCAGTATTATCAGACTTCAGGAATTTCCTTCGTGCCGGGATATTGAAAAAAAGATTTTTGACTGAAAAGCCTGAACCGACAGGGCAACTGCATGGTTCCTGTAGTTCAACCTTTGAGCCGTTTATTGCTACAAGGATTCCGGTATCACTGTCAACACGACGGGTCTTAAGTTCAACCATCGCTACGGCTGCAATGGATGCAAGGGCTTCGCCTCTGAATCCTTTGGTTGTAATAGCAAAGAGATCCTGGGCTGTCTTAATCTTTGAGGTGGCATGCCTTTCAAAAGATAACCTTGCATCCGTCTCCGACATCCCCGATCCATCATCAATTACCTGAATTAATGTCTTCCCTGAGTCTTTTATTATCACCCTGATGTTTTTTCCTCCTGCGTCAACTGAGTTTTCAATCAGCTCTTTTACAACAGATGCAGGCCTTTGTATTACTTCTCCTGCAGCAATCTGGTTGGCAACCGAGTCGGGTAAAAGCTTAATTACATCAGGCATTAATCACAAAAATTTAGTAGATACTGTTAACAATTGACTGGGATACAAGTTCATAAAAAGAAGTTTATTTCACTTGTTTAAACAATTTTACAAATATATGAATAATTGGTACATAACCTTTCGGAACAGCCTCGGTGACTCTTATCATGAACTATAATGGGAATTAGAGTTCAGATTCTTATCTTTGATAAAAATACGTGGGAAATGAAAAATCTTTGTGCCTGTGTAGTCTTCATATTATTAATTATTATCTGCGGGTGTTCTCATAAACCACCAGTGAGTAAATTAAAAGTACTGACACTGAACGTAAGATATGATAATCCGGATGATAGTATATATTCATGGCCAAAAAGAGCATCACAGGTTTGTGATTTTATACTGAACGATAAGCCAGATATCCTTGGTTTGCAGGAGGTATTGTGGCATCAGTTTCAGGTGCTTGAAACAATTCTTATGGACTATACCGCAGTTGGAGCAGGTTGCAGTGACGGGGCCCATGAAGGGGAGATGAACCCTGTTTTTTTCAGAAAGGAAAAATTTAGTATGATCCGAAACATCACTTTCTGGCTATCCGATTCCCCTGAGGTTGCAGGAACGATGGGAAGGGGTTCTTCACTGCCGCGGATAGTGACATGGATTGAGCTGGTTGATAAAAAGAGCCATAGACATTTCTTCTTTTTTAATACTCATTTTGCACATGATTCCGATTCAGCAAGGATGTTTAGTTCAAAAATACTTCTTAAAGAAGTTAATAAAATAGCTGATGGATTTCCTTTTATAATTTCAGGCGATTTTAATATGCCTCCGACCAGTACGGGCTATTCAATTTTAACCGGGCCCAATGAAAGCGTTCCTCTCCTGAAGGACTCTTACGTAATTAGTGAAAAGAGTCCGGTTGGTCCGATTTATACCCTGAACGGGTCGTTTGACAATACAAAAACAGGTAGAACTGATTACATTTTTGTAAGGAACGGTATGAGAGTGCTTGATTACAAAACTATTATTAAGAAAGAAAAAGGGATCAATATATCAGATCACTGGCCGGTGGAGGCGATGGTTTCTATTGACTAATCCTCTTTAACCATAAAGCACGCTAAGCTGGCGCAAAGAACGCAAAGTTAAAATCATCTTCAGTATCTCTTTGCGACCTTGGGTATTAAAACTTTGTGTTCCGATAGCTATCGGAATTTGCGGTTAATGGTTTCAATTCTTTCAACCCCAGACTTAATATTTAGATTTTTTCTTAAGATGTTTTACGGTAACGCCTTACTGCCAGACTCGTAGAACATATTGCAATGAGAATAAGTGAAATTATTTCCCTGCTTATATCATGCATAGTAGATCCCTTTAGCATTACCATCCTGTTTATCTTCATAAGATAGGCAACAGGATTGATCATGTCAAAATCCTGAGCCCACTTTGGCATGCTTTCATAAGGTGTGAAGAGCCCGCTCATAAGCATAAATATGATCATACAGAAAAATGCAATAAACATATACTGCTGTTGTGAGCCTGAGAATGTTGATATAAAAAGCGCAAGTCCAAGTACAGCTATAAGAAAAATGGATGCACAGGCAAATAGGAGAGTAATACTTCCAACAAACGGGATATTGAAGACAAGCTTGCCAAGTATCAGTCCAATAGAAAGATCAATCAGGCCGATAAGAAGAAATGGAACCATTTTGGCTATAATAAGTTGGTACTTCATTACAGGTGTTACGTTTAACTGTTCAATGGTCCCCATCTCTTTTTCTCTGACCATGTTAAGTCCTGCAAGAAGGAATCCTACAACCGTAACAAGGAGTGTTAAGACTCCTGGAAGCATATAGTGATTATAATTAAGCATTTCATTGTACCAGAACCTGTTCGTGATCATTATCCGTGGTACTGGTTTAACAGGAACTGAATTGATATTTTCAGTCAGGATGTTCATATTATAATCGCGGATAACACCGCTTAGGTATGCCCATGAAAGTTGTGCGGTTGAAGCATTGATGGCATCAATCGCTACACTCAATTTCCCTGTTTTTCCGTTTCCGAGATTCTCCCCAAAACCGGAAGGTATATTTAGTATAAGATCAAATTTATTTTTGTGCAGAAGGTTATTTGCCTCATTCTCTGAAAAAGTCGAAAATGTTACTTTGAAAAAGGTGGATCCTTCTAGTTTACTAATCAGACCTCTCGATTCAGATGTCAGATCATTATCTATAATACAGAGTCTTACATTTTTGATCTCGAAGGTAACTGCAGGTACAAGGAGGAGCATCTGAGCAATAGGTACAGCAAACATTGCCCTGGATATGAACTTGTTGCGGAAGATCTGAAGAAACTCTTTTCGTATCAGATATAGGATGGTTCTCATTTTAAGACTTTAATTTCACAATTCTTTTCAACTAAAGGAAATACATCAATTATTTATGATGGCTCTCGGCTCAGGATTCACGACTCACGGAAAACCAATTCAATCCCTCCTTGTGTCGTGCGTCGTGCGTCGTTAGCCAAGCTCTATTCAAGCCTTACTTTGAATTTTCTGACACTTATCCCTATGAAAAGCATTGTCATAGAAATGAGTACAAGTGTTTCTTTCCAGACATACATGAATCCTGTACCTTTAATCATTATACTTTTAATTATTGTGATAAAATACCTTGGTGGCAACAAATAACTTATATATCCGTATATATCAGCCATGTTTTCGATAGGATAAATGAAGCCAGAAAGAAGGATCGTAGGAAGCATCATACCAACCAGTGAAATAAAAATTGCCTGTTGCATGCTGCTGGAAACAATTGAAATAAGTATTCCAACTGAGAGACTCAGCATTATATATAACATCGATTCTGCTAATAGTAAAATAATGCTTCCTTTTACAGAAAGGCCGAAGACCAGCCACGAAAGAACAAGTATAAAGATCACATTAATGAAGGAAAGAAGGAAGTACGGCACTACCTTTCCGAGGATTATTTGTATTGGCCGGAGGGGAGAGACCAGCAGTACTTCCATGGTTCCGAATTCTTTTTCCCTGGCAATTGTAACAGATGTCATGAGAGCACAGATGAGAATGAGTATCATCGTTATCACCCCAGGTACAAACATGTGCTGACTCTTTAGTTCCGGATTGTAAAACATTTTTACCTCAGGTTGGATGAGCATAGGATTATTGGCATTCACACCTGACATATCAGTGTTAAAGTCGGAGACTATTGCCATGGTATAATTAGTCACGAGGGTTGCCGTATTTGGTTCTGATCCGTCGGCTATTAAACTCATGCTGGCTTTTCCTTCGTTTTGCAGTTTTTTTCCAAAATTCTTTTCAAAAATTATTACCTCTTTGGTCTTGCCCTTCCTGAAAATATCTTCAATCTCGTTGTAACTTGTCAGGTTTTCTGTCTTTTTGAAAAACCCTGAGGAGATTATTTTATCTGTCAGTTTCTGTGTTGTTTCATCCTTCGATAAATCAAGAAATGCAACTCCTGCATTTTTTACATCAGTGCTTATCGCAAAACCAAAGATAAGTATCTGTGCGACAGGTATTCCGAATATAATAAATAGAGTTCTGTAATCCCTGAAAATATGCAGGAACTCTTTTCTTACAAAACCAAGGAATCGCTTCATCTCTTAATTATTAACTGGCCGGGCAATCTTAATAAATACCTCCTCTACTGTAGCTGTATTATACAATTTCTTCAGATTTTCAGGAGTATCAAGTGCAACAATTTTACCTTCACTCATAATTGAGATTCTGTCACAGTATTCAGCTTCATCCATATAATGTGTTGTTACGAAAACGGTTATACCTCGTGCTGCTGTTTCATATATCATTTCCCAGAATTGCCTTCGTGTAATCGGATCAACACCTCCTGTTGGTTCATCAAGAAAAACTATTTTAGGGTCGTGAAAAACAGCTATAGAGAATGCAAGCTTCTGACGTAAACCAAGCGTCAGATCAGCAATTAGCTTATTACCGTATTCCAGGAAATTCAGTTTTTCAAGGAGGCTATCTGTTCTTTCTTTAATCAATGATTTACTCAAACCATATATCCCACCATAAAGCATAATATTTTCTTTTACAGTAAGATCTTCATACAATGAGAATTTCTGACTCATATACCCGATCTGTTTTTTAATCTCTTCCGGTTTTTTTGATGCATTAATTCCGGCCACTGTTACTTCCCCGGATGTTGGAGATGAAAGTCCCGACAAGATTCTGATTGTTGTTGTTTTACCGGCGCCATTAGCACCGAGAAATCCAAAGATCTCTCCCTTGAAAACATCAAATGAAAGGTTGTCATTCGCAACAAAGGTTCCGAATTTCTTGATCAGATTCTTTACTACTATTACCCGGTTATCCATTATCTGACATTTTGCATTAGTTCAAGGAATCTGTCTTCAATACCTGCTTCAGTCTCCACAGCTGTTACATTTGATAGCCCAGCCTCGCTGAGAAATCTGAACAATGATTCATTGATATGGTTATCAGCAAAAGTGGCATGAACTGAATCTCCAAAAGGATAAGCTGTTACGGTATCGGGGTATTTTCTTAATGCTATAATTAGTTTATACTTTTCATGAGCCTTTATCATAAACAGCTTTCTGCTGAAACCGTCGCGGATCTTTTGTGGAGGTGCAACTGAGAGGATTAATCCGTTCTGGATAAGTGCTACCCTGTCGCAACGCATTGCTTCATCCATATAGGGTGTTGATACGATTATGGTAATATTATGCTGCCGGAGTTTGGCCAGCATAGTCCAGAATTCGGATCTCGAAACTGCATCAACACCGGTTGTGGGTTCATCAAGTATAAGAAGTTTGGGTTTATGAATCAGAGCGCATGAAAGCGCCAGCTTCTGTTTCATACCACCAGAAAGTTTACCAGCCAGCCTCTTTTTAAAAGGCTCGATATGTGAATAGATGTCGGATATCAGATCATAGTTCTTCTTTACTGTTGTACCAAACACAGTTGCATAAAAATTCAGGTTTTCCTCAACCGTAAGATCCTGGTAAAGGCTGAACCTCCCTGGCATATATCCAATGTTTTTGCGGAGTTCCTTAAACCCGGCAATACAATCCATTCCCAATACCTTCATTTCCCCCTTATCAGGACGAAGAAGAGTTGCAATAATCCTGAAAAGAGTCGTTTTGCCGGCGCCGTCGGGACCAATGAAGCCAAATATCTCTGATTCATCTACCGAGAAGGAGATATCGTTCAGAGCTTTGGTTATTCCGAACGCTTTACTAATATCAACTGATTCAATAATTTTTTGCATTTGCATTTCAGGATCAGAATTTTGCTTCTCCGGGCATCCCTGACTTAATAGATCCGTCATTTTTTACTTCTATATCAACTGCATACACCAGTATTACACGTTCCTCTTTTGTTTGTATGATTTTTGGAGTAAACTCAGCTTTATCTGAGATATAGCTGATTATTCCTGGAAATGAAGTATACCCTTTTTTCCCGTTGTCAATTCTGACTGAACATTGTTGTCCGATTTTAATACTTCCGAGCTGGGCCCCACTTGCATACACTTTTAATTTCATAACCGAAAGATCGGCAATCTTAACAAGCGGTTTGCCTACAGCAGTTATTTCCCCGGCTTCTGAGTACTTTTCAATGATTGTTCCATTAAGAGGACTTTTTACAGTGCAACGCTTAATCTGTTCATTCAAAGTCGCTCTTTTTGATTCGTAAACAGAAAGCTCGGCAGCGACAGATGATTTCTGAGTGTTGTTAGCGGCGATCTGTTTCTGTAAAACAGCAACCTGTCCGGTCAGATCATCGTATTGCTTTTGTGTAGCGGCATCCTCCTTTAGCATTTTCCCTATCCTTGATATATTAACATTAAGGTTCTCGATTTGCTGACTGAGTATATCATTCTGAGCATTGATAGAACTGATACGGGTTATAACGCTTTTCATTGAGGCATCTATTTCCCCTTTCTGAAGTTGAAGAATAGTTGTATCGACAAGGGCTAAAGTTGATCCTTTTTCAACCTGCAAACCTTCTATCGGATTAAACTGCAATATGCGTCCGTTAGTTTCAGCGGATAAAATGACTTCTGTTGCTTCAAAATTCCCGAATGCATCTGCTTTTTCGGTTTTGTTCTGGCAACCGAATAAAAGGATAGCAGCAATTAAAATTAATGACCTGGTTCTCATGATGTTATTTTGTTTGTTATTCATTTTAATTATATTTTTTCTTTAGTTCTTTGCCCCCCGGCCCGGCATCTTTTCTTTTTGCCCCCAACCACCCTAAAGGGGGGCCAACCCACTGAATCATTCTATCTCTTTTCCACTTATATTGAGATACTCAATCCTCGCCATTGAAAGATTTATCTTATGTATCTCGGAATTTATCATCGCCTGTTTTTCTGAATTAAGCTCGTTCAGATATTCAGTTGCAGTGATAGTTCCGTTTTGATATTGTGATTCAGCTGAGGAAGTTATTCTTTTTCTCAGGGAAATCTGTACAGAATCGGTTTCAGACAAAGCTCTGAGACTTTCTATTTCAGAATTTTTTGATTCAAGCAGTCTTTTTAGGTTGTCTGTCAGATCATTCTTCCTGTTTTCGATTATCCCCTGCTGAAGTGAGATTATCTGTTTCTCATTTTTTGCCTTGTTCCAGTCAAAAATGTTCCATTTGATGCTTGCACCTACCACATAATAAGGAGCGAACTGATCCTTGAAGAAGTCACTCCCCGGAGGATTTCCATAACCAAATGTGGCAAATCCAAAGGCTTTTGGCATTCTTTTGCTGTCAATAACTTTCATTCCTGCATTAAGTTGTTCTTTCTTAAGATCGAAAAGCTGCAGTTCGGGACGTGATAATTCATTCGACAGGTCACCTGATAATACAGGCAGTACAAACTCTGTTGATCTATCGATAATATTACCGGTAAGATCAGAAAGATTCTTAAGGAATGAATTCTTTATGATTTCATTTTCAGCCAGTTGTTGTTCAATTTTAATCTTCTCTGAAGTGAGTACATCAACATCAGCCTTTAAAATGACTCCATTATTTATACCTGACTGCATTGATGCAATCCGCTTCTTAATAATGTCAAGAAAGTTTGTTAAGAGTTCTTTCTGCCGTGAGAGTAACAGAATGTTGAAATAATAACTGTTTATCTGTCCACGAAGTTTGTAGAGATCTGTTTCAGTTTGTTTTTTATTAATGCTGAGGTCAGCTTTTTCAAGAGCTCTGGCTCCTTTGATGGCTCCTCCATCGTAAATAACCTGGTTAATATCCAGTGTAATTTTATATTGCTCGTTTGGAAGAGGTTTAATTACGTTTGTTATGCCGGGGATTGGCAGGGCGCCGAGAACATTGCTAAAATCCACAACTGAAGAATTATAGATAAAGCTCCCGTTAGCATCGAGTGTTGGCAACCATCCCTTAACCAGATTTTCATCCTTAAGTCTTGAAATATCCGAGTATCCGGTTTTTTCACCGGCAAGGGCGTTGGTTGAATAAGCCTTGTCGTAACATTCTTTAAGTGTAAGAATTTTCTGTGCCTTTATTGCAGACACTGAAGAGATAAATAATATAATCAGTATCAGAAGCTTTCTTTTCATTTATTTAAATTTTAAACTTTTCTAATTCATTTAATTTTGTTTTGTGATTGCTTTTATGACAAACTCAGCAGCAAATTCTTTTCTCTCTTCGATGTAGTTGTCGAAATCGACTCCCATGTTTTGAAAAATACCTTCGAGAATTCCTCTGGCAGCAAAAGGGAATACACTCATCGATGCGATAGTTGTCATTATCTGGGGAAGGTTTGCCTGTGTAATGTTATATTTATCAAGCTCATCTTTATGTTGTTCATAGAGAAGCGACCATACTTTTCCGAATTCGATAGTACTCAATAGTTTTTTTATACGGGAAGGGTTCCTGTTAATTTCATTCAGAATGAAACCGGGAAGTCTTGGATTATCACGCAAAAACGAAATATGCGCATTGAAGAAAAACCTTATTTTTTCTTCAAGCGATAGGTTCTTGTCGAATACAGGTGCAAATTTTGAAAACATTCTTCCTGCAATTTTTTCGAATACTTTATTAAATAGCTGATCCTTTGTACGGAAATAGTAATGCAGAAGGGCTTTATTTATTCCCGCATGGGTTGCAATATCCTGCATCCGGGCGCCATCCATACCTTTTTCAACAAATACATCTGTTGCGGCTTCAAAGATCTTCTCTTCGGTTAATTTATCATTCTCGGTCATAATATTAACTATTTAGTTTAACTAATAGGTTTAACCAGACGGTCAAAAATAAAAAAACTTTTTAAGTTGACCAAATATTTTGTAATATATTTTTGTGTTGAAAAGGTAATATTCTTAAATTTAGCAACATATGCTCTCGCTGACCTGGCATAAATAAAAATCGATTCATACATGAAAAGAAACTTACGAGGTTGACTGGATTTGATTATTCTGTTAGTCGATAATATTTTATTACAATTTGTGTGAAGAATCATCTTCATCCCTTTGGATCGGTTGAAAATGGTACAATGAGATTGTCAGAGAATGGATTTATTGCCCACGAACAATGGATATGGCTTAGGGATCAATATCCCTATATAGAATTGATATCATTTTAAGTTATGCCTGATCATATTCATGGAATAATTTATACTAACGCTGATTTTTATTATAAGATTTTAGGGGATGTGGATAATAATAATGTAGGGAACGGTCGCGACCCTTCCCTACCTATTTGTTGCTGTACCCAGTATGTTTGTTGCCGTACTGATATTAAAAGATCATCAATAATAAATTTTTCTCTGAATTATTTGCATTTATAAATAATAATATTTTATATTTGCAATATATAAGAAACTTATATATTATATTATGATACCATCAGACCTGATCAAAGGATCTTTAAAAACAATTGTCCTGAAGTTATTAAAGGAGGAAGGACCAATGCATGGATACGCTATTACCCGTAAAGTGGAAGAGCTCACTGCAGGGAAATTGAAACTTACTTACGGAGCACTCTATCCAATTCTTCATAAACTGGAAAAGGAGGGCTCTCTGGTTACAGCTTCGGAAAATTTTAATAACAGAATCAGAATCTACTACGCTCTCACTCCCAAAGGTCATACAGTTGTTGTTGAGAGAATAAAAGAGCTTAATGAATTCATTGAATCCCTTCAACGAATTGTTGATACTAAATCAGGGTTGAGCCATGCCTGAACTTAGTCTGCATCATATTGATCAGATAAGCCACGATATAGGCAGACAGGAGATCACTTTTTCACACCTTCTTGAAGATCTCATTGATCATGTCTGTTGCGACGTAGAGAACGAGATGCAGAATGGACTGAGTTTTTCAGAGGCTTACTGGAAGGTTAAACAAAAAATGGGATCGCGAAGACTCAAAGAGATACAGAAAGAGACACTTTATGCAGTTGACACTAAATACCGCTTTATGAAAAACACAATGAAAATTTCCGGCGTTGCAGGCACAGTCTTGTTTGGCTTTGCAGCATTGTTCAAAATTCAGCACTGGCCAGGTGCCGGTCAAATGATGACCCTTGGTGCTATTATCCTGGCATTTGTTTTCCTGCCATCAGCCCTCAGTGTCCTCTGGAAAGAGACTCACAACAGAAAGAGGCTATTCCTGTTCATCTCAGCTTTTTTTGCCGGGATGCTGTTAATTTTAGGTACTCT
>Ga0302164_10000100_pt1 | contig 33798 bp, 34 predicted proteins | sample I_Fen_E3_1_FD_193500 | JGI IMG/M metagenome (GOLD analysis project Ga0302164, IMG submission 193500) | Peat permafrost microbial communities from Stordalen Mire near Abisko, Sweden - I_Fen_E3_1 | ecosystem: Environmental > Terrestrial > Soil > Wetlands > Permafrost | place: Sweden: Abisko...
GTTGAAATATGGAAAACTCCACCACCCACAAAAAACCAACGCAGAGCTTACCACATTCCAACAGAATGGTGATGATTATAATTGGGATTCTTTAATTTTGGATGCTACTAAATAGGGTAAGCTTTCAAAGCCATTATAATTTCTTCAATAAGACTAAATCACTTGATAGCAATGGTCTAGTGGAACTGACCAATACAAGGTATTTAAAAAAAGGTTAAGTCAGATGAAAGTGTTTTTTTAGATTATTGTTATAATAACAATTCAAAGATTTTATCAGCTCGAAATATTTAATAAAAACAGTCTGGTATCTAACAAGGTTAACTTCATTAAATTCGTCAGAATTAAATGCATAGTTCTCGGTTAGATAGAGGGAATCCTGCAATCGTAATAGTATTGATCGTAATTGATCATCCAAATGTCTTCCACTTAATAATAATTTCTCTATCCGCTCAATTGTAGTTTGTTGTCTGTTCTTAAAAAGGTAAATCCAATTTTCTTTCTGATAAAAAAATGGTGCTTTGTCCTTTGGATTCTTTGGCCAACAATTCCTTGAACTCCTCATTGTCAGGAAAATAATCTATGCTCAGATGAAAGTCGAGCTTTAAACAATTAATAATTGAGTGATTATTAAGGACAAGAAAAAATACATTCTTAGCAATAAGAGGAAGGATAAAATTCTTTTCTCTTTTTTCTACCCAATAAACATTTAACAACCAGAACATATACCCTGAAATATATGATAGGCAGAGTCCTTCAATTAGGTACTCAAACTTCTGACCCTTCCCATCTATTAGTTCTGGAAATTTGAAATCGATAAAATTTATCCAGAGAATAATTACAAGACTGATAAAAAAGATGATAGTTAGTCCATTAAATCTCATAGGCGATCAAGTTTTTCATATGTTTCCAGATCTTTCGACCTGATATAGTTTAATGTTATTTCGAAAAATCAAAGTCCCAAAGCTCGCTCCTGCTTTCTTGAACCATCTCTGCAACCAGATCAGCTGTTTCCATAAGATGTTCTTTAACTAGTGAATTTGGAATCCTGATAGTATAATATCCTTTCAAGAAAGAGTGATAAGTCCTCCTTAAATCTGCTATTGCTTGTTCAGGACTATGATTATGGTGAGTTCCATCAACTTCAATATTGATCTTGGCCTCAACAATAGCAATGTCAATTGTCTTATATCCATCAAATTTTTCTAGCTCTGCTCGAATCCCTCTTTTCAATAACTCAAGAAAAAGTACAATTGAATGTGGAGTTGCCGACGCCTCCATCTTTCCTCGAATAAAGTCTTGGTGTTTTCTACATAAATAATATCCAGAGAAATTTTTCAAAGAATACTCTTTGACTTTATCATTGATATCATTCTTACAGATAAGGCAGTAATACATTTACCTAAATATAAATAAAAGTACGCGTTTGATGTGCCGTCAGGTCTTTCGACCTGACACAGTTTTAAACCTGACCACGTGAGGTTTTATTATTCATCGACACCATTTTTCATCTAAAGCTTTTGCATCAGATAACTGACGGCACGAAAACGCTTGATCAGTATTTCGATCAATAGTGCCGTCAGGTCTTTCGACCTGACACAGTTTTAAACCTGACCGCGTGAGGGTTTGTTGAACAGTGAGACCATTTTTCATTTAAAGCTTTTGCATCAGATAACTGACGGCACGAAAACGCTTGATCAGTATTTCGATGATATTTTGTAAGTCATCAAGCGTTGGCTCTTTATGGTTTTCTTTTCTAAATAGCTCAATGTATTCGTCAAAAGCACTATCCCATTCAGGCCGAGCCATAATCTCCAGGTCATTCATAAACAGATTTGGTCTGTAAGCTTCAAATTAACGGTGTAGGGCATTATTCCACAACGGGGTTTTCCCCGTAGTCATACCCGTATTTTCCCCGTAGTAAAAGTTATTAACCCTGCCTGGGTTATTTAATCCGACTTAAATCATTATGAATTAGTTATTTATTTAGAAGTAGCTTTAGCGAAAACACTTCCTGTTCGTTTACCAACCTAGAAGGTTATGAATTAAATGTAATGAATCACGCAAATGAAATAAATGAGCTGATCGAGTGGATGAAAGACAGTGTAACCGAAGGAAACAAAAACGTATTAATACCAAAGCTTTTGAAGGAAGCTGTAAAAGTCTGGTGGCATTATAAGGAGTCAAAACTTAAATTGAATTTGACTGAAAGTGATTTTCAATTGGATCTCAAAATGATGAAAAGGCTTTGGGATTTAGCTGAACAATATAACGTAGCTGAAAAAGTCCCCTTCCCTAACCCGTAATGAAAAAGCCAGCAACCCGTCTGAGTCACTGGTTTTCGGTTGGTTAATTTGTGAGAATAATCCGTAACAAAGCAGCGCTATACTGTAGAGTGATAAAAATTTAAAAGCCAGGAATCCATGGATCATTGGCTTTCATTGGCAAGTGTTTATCGATTGCTAATCTCAAAAGCAAAGCGATATCTAATCTTTGAGGCTGTCAATGGTACTTTCCCATAGACATACCGGGAAAAATACGGTAGTGGGTACGGGGGTTTTCCCGTTGATTATTGGTAGGCCAGTGCCCAACTTTATTATTGCAATTTCCCTTCATTATAAAAGACTACCAATATGAAATACTGCATCTTGGTTCTAATCATCTTGGTTTGTGGTTGCTCCTCTCCAAGACAAGCATCGTTAGCAAGCAAAATAAAAACAAGAGCACATGATTCAAAATCAAGTACTGCCGGAGGATCACTTGATGACATAAGTGACTCTACTAGCGCAATTGATTCAACGGCAATATCTACACAAGAACCTCAAGCAGAACCACATCCTATTCTTAAAGATTCATTATCACTGGTAGAGGAATATGCTATTATGGAAAGTAAACCAGTTTCCAGTGATGGTGAAAAAATAATTACCTATGAATATGCTTATACTTCTTCTATAAAAGTTAAGAATCAAATAAAAGAAACTGCAAGTCCGATCAATAAAGGAGTAATTGCTTATGCTGTGCCCGACTCAATGGTTGTAGGTGTTCAAAGTAAAGTGAAGGTACGTATCTCAAAAGAACAGGATACTCAACTATTGATTTTCGGAGACAAAAAAATTCCTATTGCAGACGGCAAAGAAAAGGCAACTATCACAATTGAGTCAGTCCGTGTAGCGCCTGAGATGTCGGCAAAACTAATATCTCTTGATAGTGCAATTAAGACTCATCTAACAAGTAGCTTAACTCAGGATATTGAAGATAAAGGATACACGGAGTGGGAATGGGAGATTACACCGCTTTCGGCAGGAAGTCATGAATTGAAATTAATAGTTAGTGTGATAAGTGAAGACCATATTCCTAAAGATATAGTCGTGTTTGATAGAACTATTGAAACCCATTCTAACTTTTCATTTAGTGCTATGGAATTCATTCACAATTATTGGCATTACGCAATGGCAACATTTATAATTCCAATTTTTAGCTGGTGGTGGAAAAAACGAGAAAAGAGAACCGAAACAATTGCCGCAACTCCCGTTGATAATTCCTAATAGCCTTAATGGCGATACCCAGAATAAAATCACGAATGATTAGGCACCCTATATTAAAAATTATCAACCTGCCAGGTATTTCTAGTGTCGGTTTTCGACCCGACCTAGTATAAATGATTTTCTGGTAGGTGGCAAAACTTACCTCACAGATCCTTCTAAATGGAAAAGCCAGCAACCCCGTCTGGGTCACTGGCTTTTGGTTGGCTTATTTGTGAGAATAATCCGTAACAAAGCAACACTAAAGCTCAAGTACAATCAACGAGGTTTTCCCCGTATTAGCACCCGTATTTTTCCCGGTTACCATCTAATTTTATTTTTTCAAGGAACAAAAAACATCCAATTGCTTCATCACAGGATTTAACTCGCGTTTGTATACCTCCAACAAACAAGAAGTTTTTGAATTCCGTTGATACTCATCACTAATGGGTTGATTGTCGCAAATCTTCTCAGGAGTAATAGTCAACAAATCACCGATCACTGGTTGAAACCCTAACTCTGTGTAACGTTCACTTACCGTCAACAAAAAAATTGGATTGTCGGGTGCATTAACAATGACATTAATCTTCAATTTATCCTCCATAATATTTCAGTTAATGGTGAATATGATTCACCAGGTTTTAAAAGTAAGAGCCGGCACATGTGGATTACCGGCTCTCGTTGGTTGGTTTATTTGTGAGAATAATCCTTGACAAAGCAACGCTAATGCTCAAACGTAAACAATGGGGTTTTCCCCATATGAGTCCTGTATTTTTCCCGGTTTGGATTCTTCTTGAGATCGGTCTTCTAATCATTTTAACGGTCGCAAAACATAAGTCCGGTTTTGTAGCACTAAGAAATTGAGAACACAGTTTTTCTTCGCTTATAAAATTCTCGCCACTCACATAATAATCGTGCTTTGCACTGCGATGGTGAATAATTTTGCGAAGGTTTTTTTAGTACGGTTATTTTAGGTCTTTAAAGCCCCGATCCAACCATTGGGGCTTTATCGTTTTCAAAAAGCAAACCGAAAATCAGGTTCAACAGAATTAAAGGAAATGCCTAACTTTCTTACATGAATACCATCGACAAAAATGAGGAGGGTAAACTAAAATTTGTAATTAAGGAATGGGAAAAGCTTCGACCGGAAACTGCGAGATTTATATTTGAAGAAGCTGAGAAAAATTTGCTTGAACATCTCGAAACCGGGAAACTCATTACCACGAGAGCAACTACCATCATCGGGTTTTGCCTTCCCATCTTAGCCGGTTTAATCGGTTACGTTTTCAACGAGATAGTTAAAGATAGAATGACAGGTTTCCATTTTTGGATTCCAGTGATTATCTGTTGTCCGGCTATTGCTATTCTCGCTTTGAGTTTGGATGCCTATTGGATTTACAAAAGAAGTCCAGTTGGGAATGAGCCGATCAATATCATTAATAGTGAAAAGATAAATTCACCTCATCAAGAGGTCTCATTCGTAGTTAAAAGAATCGAATCAATTCAACGACAAATACTAAAGAATTCAGAACGAAATAAAATAAGAATGGGGAAACTGAAGGCGATCGAAGTAATTATTGTCACAACACTAATCGGTTCTATAATAATTTGTGTTGTTTACTACTTAATGAATCGCTAAGGTTCAATAGGGGCTGAATCTAAGTCATCAGGGTCTATATCATCAGGAATGACACTATCAATCGTTGGATAAATAATCTCAATTACTTCTGTATCTAGATCATTGGGGTCTTTATCATCGGGAATGATGTTCTCGATAGATGGATAAATAATCTCTTGAATTATTATTGATGTTTCTTGATCCTTTGGGTCCTTGTCATCTGGAATGTTAGGCTTCGGATCATCTGGTATTGTCGGTAATATAGATTTCTTAGTGAATCCTTCCGGTTTAATTCCACCTATATTTAAACCTTCTGGCAATTTCATAGACTAATATAAACAAAACCAAAATCGTTGGAAAATTATTGAGCCTATTTTTTTTATGATAGTATATCCATGTGGATATCTCAATAAAAAATAAATCGACCGCGCTGCTTATTCAAAAAGTAAAAGCCGGCAACCCCGCCTGGGTTACTGGCTTTCGATAGTTGGTTTATATGTGAGAATAATCCGTAACAAAGCAACACTAATGCTTAACACTAATCAATGGGATTTTCCGCGTATCAACAACCGTATTTTTCCCGTAGCTGAATTAATTAATAAAACATTTACAGTCTGAGCACATTGAAGTTACAAGTGGTTCGTAACCTTGCATCGGATAGATTACACATAGTACAGGGCAGGTTGACAGTAAACCCGATGTTTCCCATTCATCGGGTTTTACTTTTTTGGATTTTCTTCGTTGACAATTACTCTGTCAGCTCGCCAGCAATTGATCTTACGATTTTTAATTTCGCATCTATTGAGCCGAATTCTCCCAACAATACCATCAACTTAGTGAGTGCTGCTTCGGTGGTCATGTCGCCACCGCTTAGTACGCCAATCTCTTGCAATACTTTGCTGGTCTCGTATTTTCCCTGTACGACCATACCGCCCGGGCATTGGGAGATGTTGAGTACGATCATTCCTTTGCTAATGGCTTCTTTCAAAAGATCAATGAACCATTTTGTTGTTGGTGCATTGCCAGAGCCGTAGGTTTCCAAGACGATTGCTTTCAATCCGGTGATGTTGATCACGGCACGCACAGTGGCTTCGGTGATGCCGGGAAATAATTTCAAAATCGAGATGGAAGTATCCAATTTATCAAGTAGCTGTAATGTCTCGTTTGATAGTGATTGATGAATCGCAGACTCGTTATATTCAATTTTCACTCCCGCCTTCGCTAAAGGCGGATAATTCTCGGATTGAAAAGCATCGAAGTGCATGCTCTCCGTTTTCTTGCTGCGGTTGCCCCGTATCAGCTCATCGCCAAAGTAAATGCATACCTCGGGCACAACGGCCAGGCCATCTTTCTTCGAAGCTGCAATCTCCAGCGATGTAATCAAATTTTCACGAGCATCCGAGCGTGGCTCACTGATGGGCAATTGAGCACCTGTTAAGATCACCGGCTTACTCAAACCACTCAGCATAAAACTCAAGGCCGATGCAGTAAACGCCATCGTATCGGTGCCGTGCAACACCACAAACCCATCGTTGGCCTTATAATTTTCAAAAATAATTTGTGCAATAGTTTGCCAATGTTCTGGGCTGATGTTCGATGAATCTATTGGGTTATTAAATGAAATTACTGTAAGCTCTAGCGATAAATTGCGTAGTGTGGGCAAATGCTCAAGTATCAACGCGAAGTCAAACGGCACCAACACACCATGTGCATCGTGGGTCATGCCAAATGTCCCTCCTGTATAAATGAGCATCACCTTTGACTTGGGCTTGTCAGGTGTGGCGGTGTTGATCTGTATTTGTTTGTAGTTCATCAATTAAAAGTTCAAACTTCTAAATTACCGATTTGAAACAATACGATTAAAATTTTTCATTAGCACCATTGCGTCTTCGCGGTAAAAAATAAACCGCAAAGACGCAGAGAAGCAAACATTCATCTATTATCAATTGGGAATCTGAAAAATTTTTATCGCATTCTCAGAGCTGATTTTCTGCAACTCAGATAGCTTCATCTTCTTTAACTCACAAATTTTCTGTGCTATTAAAGTTAAGTAAGATGGCTCGTTTCTCTTCCCACGATGAGGAACAGGTGCTAAATAAGGGCTATCGGTTTCCAGTACAATCCGATGAGCATCAAGATCAGGAAGCACTTTATCAAGACCACCATTCTTGAATGTAACCACCCCTCCTATTCCCAAATAAAAATTCATCTCAATAATTTTTTTTGCTTGCTCAAGAGAGCCAGAGAAGCAGTGAAAAATCCCGGTAAGATTTCCATCAACAAAAGGTTCAAGTAACGCAATCGTCTCATCGATCGATTCACGGCAGTGAATCACTAAAGGCAGTTCATATTTCTTTGCCCATTGTACCTGCACCTTAAATGCTTCTTGCTGTTCACTCCAAAACGATTTGTCCCAATACAAATCTGTTCCCATCTCTCCCACGGCCATAAACTTTCTTTTGGTGAGCCAATCTTCCACGATGTAAAGTTCCTTTTCAAAATCCTTTGTCACCGAGCAAGGATGGAGCCCCATCATGGAATAACACCGGCTTGGGTTTTTTAACTCCACCTCCATCATCGCATCGATGGAAGCATGATCGATGTTGGGCATGAATATTTTTCTCACGCTGTTTTCTTCGCAGCGTAAAAGCATGTCGCTTACATCCGAACTAAATTCTTCCGAATAAATATGAGCATGTGTATCGATCCAGAAATTCGGCATAGTGTTAGTTGAAGATATACCCTGTAAATATGGTGATTCCAACAAGAAGAGCAATAACAGAGGCGACAAGTACCGCAGCGGCGCTAATATCTTTTACTTTTCCTGCCAATGGAAGTCTCTCTTTCGTTACTAAATCGGTTAAGCGTTCTATCGCACTGTTGAGTAACTCTAAACTAATCACTCCGCCGATGAGTATTAATAAGACTGTCCATTCGATTGTGCTTATGTGAAAATAAAATCCCATAGCAATGACAACGACAGCTATGGCTAAATGAATTTTGAGGTTAGGCTCTTCTTTGACAGCCACCTTCAACCCATTCCACGCATATCCAAAACTTTTTAAAAGCTTCATGCCAACAAGTTGCTTATCGCTTTTGACAAAAGTTCATTATTATACTCTCCAGTAAAACCAGAATAACCGTTAGACAATCCAATCGCTTTATTCACATCGAGCGAATTTAAATCAGTACAGTAAGCAATTTTTCGTTTAGTCAATTGATCGGCAAGATACATCTGTTCTGTTTGACCAGGAGTAGGAATAAAAATTGCTTTCTTGCCGAGTTTTGCCAAGTCCATAATCGTGCTATAACCCGAGCGGGAAATAACTATTTTAGATTCTTCGATGACCTGATTTAATTCTCTTGCACTTAAATGATTTTGTTGAACAACGTATTCATTCCCATCCATCCTCGAAGTTGTATCCATTGGAAACCCTCGTACCAATATTACTTTTAATCTAGTGCCTGATAATTTCTTGGTCAACGCTTGCTCCATCAAAGTACGTTGAGGTTCAGGGCCTGAAAGTAAAACGAGCAAATCATATTTTCGTTCTACCGATTCCATTTTTCTAAACCGAGAAAGCATTCCAATGTGGGTGACTTTTACTCTCTTTGCATCTGTCAATTTTCCTGTAATTCTATTATTCAACTCATCCGGCACCCAACAATAATTAAACTTCTTAATTTGTAGGTGATTAAAATAATTGACAAGAGGTTCAAGCCATCGTATTGTCCAAGGCATCAAAATATTTACCTGATGTGTAATGAATACGGAAGAAACTTGCTTACTCCAGCAGCCGTAGCGGTTATCCGAAATAACAAAATCAATTTTTTCATCGCAAACAATTTTTTCAATCTGATCATGTTCCTGTTTTATCCGGTTTAGAAATTTGGGGATTTGAAAAAGTACGCTGAGAGCAACAGGAAAGATCTTGGAATAATGTGCATCGTATAAAACCAGGTAATGATACTTAAGTTGCGGAAATTCCTCCTTTATCAAAACCAAGGCGCTTCCGCTACTTGCGATTTGCACTTCACATCCCCAATGTAAAAATTCATGAATGACAGGAACACATCGGGTGGCGTGACCAAGTCCCCAATCCAATGGCGCGATCAGTATTTTCTTCGGAGCATTCACAACATCCGGTTTCCAGAATCCAGAATCCAGCATCGGGCGTCAGACATCCAACAACGTTTTGAATTTATATTCTTGCGAGGTGAAATGCTCCAGAAATTTTGGAAGCACATACGTAATATTCCTCTCCGCTTTTAGGCTGTCGTGAAACACAATGATGGAACCCGGCCGGGTCGCCTTGATCGTTCCCTTTAAACATTGTTCCGGTGAAATAGTCTTTGAGTAATCATGTGTGAGCACGTCCCACATCACAATTTGGTATTGGTTTTTAAGTGTCTTGATTTGAGAGTTCGTGATCCTTCCGTACGGTGGGCGGAAGAGTGTGGTGGGTTGCAAGTTATGATTTGTAAGCTGTGCGTTACACAAGTTTATATTTTCAAAGTAACGTTGATTAGAAGTGCTCCACCCTTTCAAATGATTAAAGGTGTGATTGCCAATAGCATGACCCTCTGCCAGAACCTCTTCAAAGATCGAGGGATGCTTTCGCACATTGTCGCCAATACAAAAGAAAGTCGCCCTTGCCTTGTATTTTTTTAAATGCTCAATTACAAATTCAGTCGGACCGGGAACAGGACCATCATCAAAAGTCAAATAAAGAATTTTCTCTTCAACAGCAACACGCCATAGCAATGAAGGGTATAGTTTTGGGAAAAAAAATGGTGTACGATAGAGATTCAAGATTGAAGGATTCTAAGATTGAAAGATTAAAAAAATTAGAAGATTCGTATTAAGCAAATTTAAGGTTTCTTACCCACTGAATCTCCAAATCTTTTAATTTCCAATCTTTCAATTAAATCACTCCACGCGGCAGGAAAGGATGGTGATATCATCTCGATAAGCATTGCGACCTTTAAAGCCGTCAAGATTGATGATGATATCGTTATGAATGGTCTTCAAATCTTTCTTGTAGTTGTCTCTCAAATAATCAAGCAGCGATTCAATACCAAACTCCTCGTCGTTTTCGTTTGCAGTTTCAGTAAGTCCGTCGGTATAAGCAAAAAGTGTAAAGTTGTCGATGTCAGTAATAAAACCTTCATTGATAAATGGAAGTGGATGCATGGCGCCTAAAACAGTAGAGCCCTCTTCCAACAAGCGAATGCCTGTGTGATCGCAAAGCACAGGAGGATTATGACCTGCATTCACGTAAACCATTGTCTTTAATTTCAAATCATAAATGGCGCCAAAAAAAGTTATAAACTTCTCTCCTTTTGCGCTATCGAGGACCTGATAATTCAACGCTTCAACAATCTCGGTTAAGTTAGGTGTTTGCCGCAACAACGTGTGGAGTGAAGCCTGGAAATTGCTCATCATCAAGGCGGCGGGGATTCCTTTGCCGCTCACATCGGCCACACAGATTAAAAATTGGTTGGCGTTAATAGGAATAAAGTCATAGTAATCACCACCCACACGGTCGTGAGGTAAATAGCTCGCCTCAACTTTTAAGCGCTCGGTGTTTGGCAACTTATCAGGGAACAAGAATCGCTGAACATCACTGGCAATTTCAAGTTCTTTTCGAAATGCCTCTTGTTCTAACTGCTGACGTAACAATTTTTTGTTCTCAATGGCAACAACGATGATGTTGCTTAGCGCCTGGATAAAACGAATGTCCTCATCATTTTGGTTGGCCGTGTGTTCAAAGCCGCCAACAAAAACCAAGGCCAGCGTATCTGATTTTTGAGCCACCGGGATAACCAGATCAAATTCATCAAACTCACATTCCGGGAACTCGGTCATCCGGTGGATATTCCTGATCATTTTTACACGCTCATCCAACTTGGTTTTCTGATAATTTTTTTGGGCACCAAAACTCACCTTGCACGACCAGATTTTATCGAAAACGAAAAGCGCCAGCTTCTTAATATGAAGATTGGACCTAAGTGTGAAGTTGAATATCTTGTAAAGAGACTCTTCAGGCAAATTGCTATTGATCGCCTGAGTAATTTCAAGCAACGCACTCAGTTCGAGTTCTTTACGCTCAATTTGCTTTTTAAAATCTGTCTCCGCTTCGACCTTCATGAATCAAAATTATCAAATTCAATCAAAGTAATTTTCAATTCCTCAAAGTATCTTTCGATCCTTCCATTGATAACTTATCCATGGCGCAAGCAATCCGACAAAAATAACGTAGAAAGGGTAAAAAAATTGTAAACCCAAAAACGGAATTAACCTGAATTTAATTTTCATCAATCGAAATATTGGCAACAGAAAGAGTAGATCTGCTATGATCTTCAGAAGGAAGAGAACAAGGGTTGTCATTGGATCATATCGATAAAAGGTTGCTAAGAAAAAGATCCACGACAATTGTGTCAGGAAGATGAAAACTGCCAGAAGCTTGGCACTTATTGATGGATTTCCTTTCCACTTGCTTGCCCAGCGAATTCGTTGTTGAAAGAAATCACGCAATGTAGCTTGAGGTTGAGTGACAACGATTGAATTCATCATTTGAATTGAATCCGGATAACGGCTCAGAATTTTTCTCATGAGAAATTCATCATCTCCTGAAGCGACATGGCTGTTTCCCTCGTAACCATTGACTTCACTGAATACTTGCTTTCGAAATGAAAGGTTTGCACCGTTGCACATCATTGGAGCGTTCAGCCCAAATGCAGCAGCGCCTGTACCCATCACGCTGGCAAACTCCATAGCCTGCCATTGAGGAAATAATTTCTCATCATCCGCAATCGATACCATTCCAGCAGCCATGTTAATTAGATCGCCTTGGAAAGTAGAATTAATAGTCGCCAACCAGTCGGAAGGTAATAAACAATCTGCATCGGTGCTGGCAATGATCTCTCCTTCGGCATAATTAATTCCGCGAGTCAAAGCTGCTTTTTTTCCGTTCTCATCTTTGTCAAGTGAAAACGTTGCCATGTTTTGCAGGCGTCCTTTACATTTTTCAAATGAATCATCCGTTGAGTGATCATCTACCAAGATCACTTCAAAATTAGACTTGAGATAATCCTGACGTTCCAAACTCTTTAATAATGTTCCGATATTCTTCTCCTCATTCCGAACAGGAACGATTACAGAAATAAAATAAGCTTTCCCCGCTGCTTTCATTTTCGTTTTGGCGACGGCTTTTAACCAGCCTATTCGTAGAACGATCAACAAGACAAAATAAAGTCCGAAGAGAATCAAAAAGTAAAAAGTCATTACCTCTAATTATGTAAGTTTGGGCTGTGAGCAAAGTTGAGAAAAACCCCTTAAAAGAGAAGATTATTTTAGGATTGGATCCTGGCACCAACGTAATGGGTTATGGCTTAATTCTGATTAAAGGCAGCTGCATGACGGTTATACAATTCGGAGTGATCAATATGGGCAAGTACGGAGACCATGCGTTGAAGCTAAAAAAAATATTTGAGCGCGTGCTTGCCTTAGTGGATGAGTATAAACCCGATGAGGTAGCACTGGAAGCACCATTCTTTGGAAAAAATATTCAGTCGATGCTCAAGTTGGGGCGCGCCCAGGGCGTGGCAATGTCAGCTGCGCTGTATCGCGAAGTTCCCATTACTGAATATGCTCCCAAGAAAGTGAAGCAATCCGTTACCGGAAACGGAAATGCCAGCAAGGAACAAGTGGCGAGAATGTTGATGCAGATTTTCTCGATCAAAGAATTACCTAAGTTACTTGACTCTACCGATGCGCTGGCCGTTGCGGTTTGTCATCATTATCAGAATGGATCGATAAAATCAAAATCGCCTAGTTGGGGAGCATTTTTGAAAGAGAATCCTGGAAGGATGAAAAAAATCAATGAATGATCGTTAACGTATACATTTCCATAATCTATTTAATCATCAACTCCATCAAACTGAATTGCATGGCCAGGGCCAACATTATCAATTTGGCAAAAGCACTCAATCGAAAAGAAACTGATTAGAAAGCAAAACCATTTCATCGTGAAAAATGGGTAAAAATCAAAACTTATTATAAAAATCAACTAAGGTTTGAGCTTCCTTCTCCCAGGAATAGTTGTTTTGCACCAACACACGTCCTCTCTCCCCCATCTCGTTTGCTTCTTTCTCGTGATTAAAAATAAACTCAATGGCAGTTGCTACTTCATTTTCATTTTCGGGATCAACCAAAATTCCACACTCCCCCTCTTGCACAAATGCAGCCACCTCTCCAAACTTGCTTGCTACTACGGGTAAACCTGCAGCCATGTATTCAAATAATTTAACCGGATAATTGGTCTTGTATCGTTCAATTGGTTGAGGTATGATTATTCCTGCCTGAGCCTCCATCATCTTGGTAACCATGGCTTCAAAGGAGAGCCAACCCAAAAAAATTATTGGATACTGTGACACTTCTCGCTCAAGAGAGGCTGGAGAAAAACTTCCCCCGAGCAGGAGTTCAAAATTACATTTTCTCTTTGCAATGCTGGCTGCTTTGGCCATAACTAAGGCACCCCGCACTTTGCTAAGCAAGCCCACGTAGATCAATACTTTTTTGCGCTGATGATAAGGGATAAATTGGGAGTCAAAGTCTTTAATCAGAGGAAAATTGCGGATAAGAAAAGTTTTTGAAGGTGGAAAATACCTGGCAATTACTGGCTCAGCAACAATAATTCCATCAAAGATCCAACCCGCAATCTTTTCCAAAGAAAAATAGAACCAAGCGTATGGTTTTTTAAAAATAGTTGGTATCCAATGCTGATAACTAATCTGTAGTGGGGTGTCTTCATGTGCATCATAAACTACTTTTCGCCTTAATAACTTCAACCAAACTCCAATCAACAATAACTCTGAATCATGTAAATGAAAAACAGAATCTCTTGGTTGACCCAACGCTTTTCTGAAAACAAACCACGGACACAAAACTAATTTTCTCCATCCTTTTTGATGAAACGGAACGGAGAGGATCTGTATCCCATCTGCAAAATCATCTTTACTTGTAGGTATAATTAATTTTACATCGTGTCCTGCTTGTGACAGTGATTTAGCTTCCTTATGAAATATCCTTGTATCAAAAGGTTTGTGACCAGAATTGGCCAGCATGACTATTTTCAATTTTGAATTTTCGAGGCTCACAGTTTGATCCAACTTTCGGGCAGCAAATCCTTTGTGTTATAATATCGCACCGCATAGATTGGCAGTTTGCTTGCGCTGTAAGAAGATTGAAACCATGTGCCCGGAGCAATTACCTGCTTCTCTGGATTTCTATTTAACCATGCACCCCACCAGCTAAATGTACTGTTTGCAATGATCTGATGTTTGCAGAAAGACATCAATATCAAATCTTCGGCAGGGCTTACTGGCTCATTATGCGAAACGAAAGTAACATCAGCTAAAAAAGATAAATTTTGTTTGCACCATTCTAGATCATCAGAAAAAACAAAAAATTGCGGTGCAGATACTTTTCTTTTCATCTCCTCAAGTGCCTTTTCGTAATAGCTTATAGGCAGGGTGCCAAAAAAGGAGTTGTAATTTGAATTGGCAGAGTAATCGCCTCTGCGTATGTGAATAGCAATACTATTATTTTTTTCAATAAGGCCTTTCCATTTGGCAGCGGAATCCCCGAGAGGTCTATTAAGTAATATCTGTTGCCGCAACTGCGTATCAAAATTCACAAAGTACTTTTCGCTCTGCCAATATCCGGATAAGTAAATGGGTGTGGGCATTGAAAAAAAATCGCTATAAAAATGATAGTGCGGTTGCGACAGCACCTGAGGGCAACGAAGATAATTTTCTCTTTTATTAAGAAAGCGGACTAAAAAATTAGATCCTGTAAATTGATGCACTTCGCTTCTGGTAGCCAAGGTGGCATCTATCTTAAATTGATCAAGTCCGAATGATCTGGACTTCCTCTTGTCATAGGTGTATAAATCCAATTTTAACGGTACACCTTTGTACCAAGCCAGTGCCCGTGCTGCAGCGTACTGAAATAATTGATTCCCAAGTCCCCCACGTATCCGGGCAATGATCATCGTTGTAAAAATATAATTACTATACTTGCGCTAAAAATAAGGCAATGGCGCTGAAACAAAAAATAAAATCATTTCCAAAGTTTTACGGGGTTCTTCTTGAAATGCTAAATGTCCTCGGCTATTTCGAAAAAAGATTTAACTACTTCTTTCCTAAGTATAAATTAACTGACTATTGGAAGCAACGGATCGACCTTGTAAAAAGCTGCCCCGACAATGCAAAAATAAAAATTGTAGATAATGCAGGCGCTCTCTTTTCAGATTATCAGCTTATGCACAACGGACTAAAAATTACTCCCGGAAGCTACTATGATTATGGGAATACCGTTTTGTTAAGAGAAAATAAAGGAGTACATGAACCGCAGGAAGAATATGTATTTCAAGAAGTATTAAAAATCCTTCCACCAAACGCAGTGATGATGGAGCTAGGGAGTTTCTGGGCATTTTACTCCATGTGGTTTTTATCGGCTCTTCCCCTGGCAAAGGCATTCATGGTGGAACCTGATCCGCATAAAATGAATTTTGGCAAACTCAATTTTAAACTCAATAACCTAAAGGGAATTTTTGATCTTGGATTCATTTCTGATCACCATCAACTAAAAACTTCCATCCCAACGCTTTCTGTAGATTACCTTGTAGAGAAACATGGTATTGATTTTTTGGACGTACTTCATTGTGATATTCAAGGTTACGAACTGAAAATGTTGCACGGAGCTAACTCTGTTCTCAAGAAGAAGAAAGTTGGATTTGTATTTATCTCTACTCACTCCAATCAACTTCATAATGACTGTGAAAAATATTTGCAAACGATAGGTTATTCAATAATTTGTTCTGCAGACCTGGACGAAACCTATTCGTGGGACGGATTGATTATAGCACAAGCTCCAGCCTATTTATCAACCATGAAAATTGAAATCAGTAAAAGGGGGTGAACCAGGAAAAAATTCATGGAGCCAACACGGTGTGTATTATCCCCTTTACTCTTGGATCTTAAGAGTCGCATAAACAAACATACATCCTTTGTTGCAATTCATCTCGGAAGAAAGTGCAGAGTCAAAAGAAATTTATTCCTTCCAAATAGGTAAGAAAAGAAATTTTGTGCCTGACTTAATCAGCTTTCTATTTTGAAGGATTTCCGGAATTTCACCACCGATCACGCGCCATATCCTAAACCAGGAGAAAAAAGCATACCATCTCCCCTTTAAAACATGAAAAGCACATTCCTTTATTGTCCATGTAATCATACTCCACAAACATATAAAGAGTGACATGGCAACATTCACAAGTCTTGCTCTAACACCTACGGTATAATACCACGAGAGTTTTTCATAACTCTGAAAAAAAGGAGACGGATTGCGATCATCCCGATCATGATAAATTTTACAATTCGGAACGAACCCAATCTTTAGCAGGTGAAACCTGAGTCGGATAGAGTATTCCCTATCTTCTCCATACTGATGAAACAGCGGGCTAAAGCCTCCGGCTATTTCAAATGCAGCCCTACTTACCATCCAAGCAGCTGCATTAATAAAATCAACTGGAATAATTGCAGGGTTCTGTTCCCCTTTCAAAATAGACGAACTGTTGATTGCAGGTTTTGCTTTTAAAATGCAATTTTTAAATCCTTCGTCCAATCCAGTTCCTGAACCTTTCATATGCAAAGGGCTAAGCACACCAAAACCTTTACTGTCAAATTCAGTCTTTACTAACTGGCCTATGGTATCAGGCTCAACGAATGCATCTTGGTTTAAGAGAAAGGTATAATCTGCATTCTGATTTAAAGCTATTGAAATTCCCTTGTTGTTGGCCTGCCCAAAACCAAGGTTAGTAGATTCTTCGTATACTTGAACGGCCGGGAAATTGTCCTTAATAATTTTTATTGTGTCATCTTTTGACCCATTGTCAATAACGACGATGGAAACAGGATAAAGACTTTCATTTAAAGATTGCAAACATTTACGAATCCACCTCGCACCATTGTAGGTAACTACAACAGCAAATACTTTTTTAGAGGGATTCGAGGAATTCATTCAGATACGAAGGAGGTTTCAATCCTAAAAATAATTCACGGTTCAGTTCTAGTTGAGCGAAATCCATTTTTTCAATTTGCTCCTTTGAATAGGAAAGTGGTTGATCGTTCTTCCTTCGAATTGCAACACCCACTCCATAATCACAATCCAAAACAAAGGCCTGCCAATCAGGCATCAAGGAGCGAATATGCATTATGGTTTTCCAAACATCGCCATTCCATTCTGCATTCTGACCTGGAAATTTCTGCATCTTCTCGATGGGTGAATTCAGCGGAGCAGCGGCTTCGGGTGTTGCCGGACTGCAATCGTGGAATAAAATAATTCCATTATCTGATAGATATCGACTGCAATTCAGAAAATCTTCGAGCGTTTGTTCGTACGTGTGAAGTCCATCAATAAATGCGACATCAATTTTCTTATTCTTCAATTTTGGGGGCGCATGCTTTTTGAAAAAGTCTGTGCTTGTCATTTCATTAAAATCAGAAGTTAACCACGATCGCAGATTGCTGAGTCTTAGTTTTATTCCAATAAGAAAATTAGGATCAACAGCTGTTTTTCTTTCGGCTTTGATTTTAAAAAAATTCTTTCCGCGCTGAACGCCAATTTCCAGGTAATGTTTAGCAGCTATTTTATCGATACAAGCTTGAATGATGAATGCCCTGTCCATACTAGTCTTTAAATTTATAACTTGGTAATCGAAAAAAGCGAAACAGCTGGTTTAACTTTACCAGCAAAAAAAATCGAATTGACTTTGCAGTCTCTACAGGCTCTTCAGAAAAAACAGGCTTACCTCTTTTCTCCACCACAGGTGGTAAGTGCGGCCGCTTCTCAATCACTACCATGCTGTCATAATAATGGATGGAGTGCATGCTGCGCGTAAGCTCATCTACTTTCAGAGAACTTTGTTCAGTGTAGTACGCATTCAATTGATCAATCCAATTTTTTGTAAACTCAATGAATGAACCCCGCCTTTTGTGGCCGCCTCCATAAAGGAGTTGATAAGAAGTTAATAAATCTTCACAAAGGTAAATGCCATCCGGTTTAATCTTACCGTACAACTCTTGAAATGTGGTGATTTGCTGATTCATTCTATGACCACCATCATCGATGAGAATGTCAATTGCGGGCAGCTCATTTTTTATTTTTCTTAAGAACTGCTTATCCGATTGAGACCCTATCAAAATTTTAATATTTTCCTCTTCAAGCTCTTTTACTCTTGGGTTAATATCAATTCCGTAAATTTTGGCCTTATCACCAAAATAATTTTTCCACATTTGCAGGCTGCCGCCATGAAACACTCCAATCTCAACAATGACAATTTCCTTATCGCGAAATCTTTTGAAGTGATTGTCATATATTTCAAAATAGTGAAGCCACTTGTGAATTAATCTTTCTTCGTTGGCGTAAAAATATTTTTCTAAGTCATTCATAGTTCAAATAGAGTTTCATTTGATCATGTTTCGCCAATTCAGATTTTTTAGCTCGTTTTTAAAAGCCCACAAAAGTAAAAATCCGCCAAGGATTAAATAAGAAAAGTGAACAAGGATTGGAAATTGTTTTCCGAAAATTGGCTCTACCACCAAAATCAATGACCCAAACAGCATCGGTACTACTAAAATCTTAACAGGATTAAATTCAAATTGAAACTCCTTTCTTATTCCCCAATACAAAATGGCTGACTCAATAGCATAGCCGATTAGCAAAGAAAATACTACGCCCATTACCTCCCATTTCCACAAGAACCAAATCATTAGTCCGGCTTTTATTGTCATAATCGCGAGGTAATAAAACGGAAGAAGTGTTACTTTCTTTAAGGCTGGATAGGGCATTGCCGTATAAAGACGCAGGGTGCGGAATAGATAACCCAGTGCTAGGTAAGGCAATAATTCAATAGAAGAAGCGTATCCCGGTTTATGAAACCATTCCGCCATCAAGTTGATCACAAACGGAATTACTAAAATTGAAATCGGAATTAAAATAATCGATACAGCGGTAAGACCATTATAGTATCGATTGATCTCAATCGTTGATTTTTTTTTCTTTTGCAAGGCGATCATACCGAAAACTTTAGGAAGAAATGATCCGTTAAATCCCGCGATCACAAACTCCATTACCATAAGACATTTGCTGGCGATGTCATAAATTCCCACCATGGTTAACGTTAGATAGCGCCCCATTAAAAAGCGGTCGAGGTATAAATTAAACCATTGTAAGATCTGATAAACTAAAATTCCCTGATTGAATCCAAGCATTTCCTTTATAATAGAAAAGTCGAGGTGAAACCCGTAACGCCAATAAATGTTAATCAAAAGAACAATTACTGAAATACCGGTGGCGATACATCTTCCTGTAATCGGGCCAGCCAATGAATCATTAAAGAAAAGAAGTCCCGCTATAGTAAACACGACAATCAGGAGAAATGAAATCAAATTGAAATACAGAAATTCAGGTGCTTTCTCCTGTGTTTGTAACAAATTGCTGTTGATTTTAAACAACGCTTGAAAAATACCGGTAACAATGGAGATCAATCCATATGGATAAAATAAAATTTTAAATTTGGTAAAGACCTCATCGAAAAGCCAGGCTCCGGTAAGAAGCGATAAGAGAAACGTGATAACACTGATGAGCAAAACGAAATTAAAAATTGTGCTTATAAAAACGGCGAGTCTTGATTTATCATTTTTGAAATCGTGGTAGTAGGTGTAAACTGAGCTATCAAAACTAAACGTGACAAAAATCTGCACGAGCAAAGATATGCCGGTGTAGATAGAGAGCGCACCAAATGTTGCTGGTGACAGATAATTGATATACAACGGAATAAAAATAATCGCACTCGCCATGGGCAATGAGCCCGCGATGGTGTAGATGATGGAGTTCCTGATGAATTTTTTTGAAATCAAAATAAAAACTTTATTTATCGGCTATCTCATCTAACTGACCGGCAATCCCCTTTCCCAGTTCCCAATGTATTCTGCGAATTATTTTTAATAGATTTTTTGAGCAAATTGATGGGGCTCCCCAATCGGTCTCTTAATTTTTTGGGCATTGATTCTAAGTCAATCGGGTTTCCAGATAACCCTTGAGTACATCTAGCGCTCGGTCAAAATTACTATTGTTAGGAACCACCAGATCGGCATAATGTTTTAGCGGTTCAATAAGCGATTCATAAATAGGCATGACATGGTACTGATAGCGATACAACACATCATCAATATCATAACCACGTTCCACCTGATCGCGCTTGATTCGTCTTCCCAGCTTCACGTGATCTTTCGCCTCGATAAAAATTTTAAGGTCCAGTTCCTTGGCAATCTCTTCAAAATATTGAACGAACAATCCCTCAACGACAAGGATCGGAGCCGTCTTAAATTCCAAATGTTTAGGATCGGCAGCCGGGTTATTAAAAGTATACTCGCGTTTGATTACATCCTGCCCTGCTTTTAGTTTCAGCAGATCTTGTAAAAAATTTTCCCGGTCAATGGATCCAGGCAAATCGAAATTCTTCACTCCATTTTCGTCGATAGGCTGTTGGTCACGTGGCTTATAATAATTGTCTTGCGAGATTAAACATATCTCCGTAGACTTGAAATGAGCAGACAGCCCTTGCAAGAAAAAAGTCTTGCCAGATCCGCTACCTCCGGTTATCCCAATGGTGAAAGGTTTCATGCGTTAATAACCAGTTTTTTTATTGTCGCATGGAATCGCCTACAAAATTTATTATGGCATTGGGTAGATGTTGTAAATGGCGATTTCATCAACCTCAAAAATACGGATTACCAATCAAACAGCTTGGTAGTTTGATTCTAAAAAAGATACTAATTTCTCAACAGCCTTAGCGCGGTGACTGATTCTGTTTTTCTCCTCCATCGTCATTTGGGCAAGAGTTTTATCAAACCCTTTGGGAACAAAAACCGGGTCATAGCCAAATCCTCCGCTTCCATGCTTTTCATTTAAAATTCTTCCATCCAAAATGCCCTCAAACTGAAAGTGGTTTCCTTTGATGATAAGGGTAATCACTGTAATAAAACGCGCTGTTCGGTTTTCGATTCCTTCAAGATTTTTCAGCAACAGGTTGATATTGTCGTTATGGCTTCGTTGTGGGCCTGCATAAATGGCAGAGTCAACACCTGGTTCATTGTTTAGCGCGGTTACTTCCAGGCCTGAGTCATCAGCAAAACAATCAACCTTGTACTTTGTATAAACGTATTCAGCTTTTTGATTGGAGTTACCTAAGATAGTTCCTGTTGTTTCAGCTAATTCTTCAGTGCAACCTATTTCTTGAAGGCTTACAATCTGAAACTTCCCATCAAGAAGCGATTTAACTTCTGATAGCTTGTGGGCATTATTCGTCGCGAAACATAGCTTCGTCATCAATTAACCTCAATCAAGGTAATAGTATACATCATGTTAGCATTTGACCGAACTGGCGGAACGCTATTCTTTCCAAAGCTACCGTATGCATATCCTGAGGGGACATACATTGTAATTGTTGAGCCTTCAGTTAAATACTTTGGCAACATGATTCGCCATGCTGTTATCTGATCCTTCAGGGCTATTTTTGTTGGCTTGTTCACTAAAGTAATAAGTGAATCAGGAGCCAATGTATCCTCACTATAGGTGACCAGGATAGCATCTCCTTCTTTAGGTTTTCTTTTCGGCGATGTCTGCGCTGTCGTGTCAATGGTATAACGAATGCCACTTACATCATGCAACGGTAGCGGTTCAATACTATTGCTTTGCAAATAAGAATCTATGGTCTTAATGTCATTGGTGAGTCTTGTGCCTTTTACACTGATCAATTTTATTTCATAAAGTAAATTTGCATTGCCAGGAATCGTGACCTTGGTCGTGTCGTTAACTGGGGGGTAGTGACCGCTCGTCCCAAAGGCAAGACCAGAAGGAATATAAATCTTACCAGAACTACTGTCAGGAAATAATATCAATCCCTGTTGCAATCCTGAAATAGCTTTCGATAACGACTCAATAGTGGATGATGTAGAATAACCCCTATTTTCCCAATCGGCTTCCTTCAAATCGGGTTGCTTCTTTGGATCAGGAATCAATTTGACTGTGTATGATATCGTAACCGTATCAGACTGCGTAGGGTAAACACCATTACGCAAATCATCGATGGAGTACCAAATTCCGCTAGGCAATTTGTGTGCTTCAGTATTATTACTCGGGACAAAGTGATCGATCGCTGCAGTATCGATTTTAAATTGAGCCTGATAAGTAATCGTTTCTTGCTTGATGCACGATTGAAGTGCGAAAAGGCAAAGCATTGCGAAGAGCAAAATTCTACTCATAACTCGCTTTAGAACACAGTCAATGATGAATAACCTTCAGCAACTTAACAGTAAAGACCAAATTCGTGTTTGGTTTAATCTTTCCATTGCCGGGTGACCCATACGCTAACGACGAAGGAACGTAAAGAGTAAATGTTGAGCCTTCAGGCATTTTTTGAAGCCCTATTTGAAATCCTAAAACTGAATTTGCTACTTGAATTGAAACTGAAATTCCCTGATCAACCACTGAGCCATCAAAAAGGTTCTTGGCAGTATAGTTTACCTGAACATCATCTGTTAACAGCACTCTACTCCCTATAACTAGTGTATCAAATGTAAAGCGTAGCCCACTAGCATCTTTTATTGCGCTAATTGAGTGCCCGCTTAGATAGGCATCGATAGCTGCAGCATCTAATTTCAATTGGTAGTCTTTTACATCGGCCAATTGAAATTCAAAAATCCAGTTGGAGCTACCAGTATAATAAGATGGGATAAATATTCTTCCCTTGCTGCCCGTCTGAAACTGATTAAGGGCAACTTGAATTCCATACAGAAGACTGTCCAAAACGAAATGTTTTGGTCTAGTTGACTGGTCGAGAATCGAGTTGTCAGCCAACAATCTTGTAGTGTATTTTAATTTGATCGAGTCTCTAAATGTAGGATGAATACCTTCCGTTGCTGAGTCTACAATAAACCATATGCCCATCGGCAATCTAGTGGCCCAAATATTATTTTGCTTCAAATACGCGGTGATCGCTACCGTATCCTTAGTAAACTGAGAAGAGGTTGTTTGATCTACACCAGGATTCTTGAGGCAAGAACTCATTAATATCCCAACGATGGGAATTATAAAAATCAACGAAGCTCGCATTTTTCTCTATTGTATATCAGTAACCTCCATGTCGAATGCGAGGATTGTGTTTTCAACAATCTCCGCACTCTTTCTCTGATTGCCATAAGCCAAAGCAGAAGGAATATAAACCGTCATTTTACAGCCTTTATTCATCAACTTTAATGCTTCATCCCATCCCCTGATCACAGCGCCCTTCCCTACAGGTACTGGATAAGGAGCATAACCACGGCCTTGCTGATACATATTTTGTTCTTTAGCAACTGACTCAATGCTTGTATCAAAATATTTGCCATTGAGTAAGTATCCTGCATAGTTAACTTTGGCAGTTTGGCCGTCTTTTACATTCTCTCCTTTTCCAGGTTTTGTAATAACATAACGAAGCCCTGAGGGCGTGGTCAAAGCGGTAATATTTTTCTCTTTCAAAAAGTTGGCAATGATCACGCTGTCTTTGGCAAGTTGTTCCTTCTCTTGCTTGACTGCTTTCTCATTTTGCTTAGCAATCAATTCTTCTCTGTATTTCATGAATTGTACGCTATCCAACACTTCTTTCATGGAGATGAAGAAAGTGAAAAATGAAGCTGAATCAACTTTGGGTGGAACGGGTTGTCTTAATGCTTTTGTGAAAAGGTCCTTTGCCGCCATCTTCACCGTCACGCTATCACCCTTGGAAAGCATATAGATTACTTCCAGCAACGCATCACCACTTTGTGGCTGGGCTTGCTTTTGCATGATCTGAGGATAAGGATTTTTGCGCGAGTCATACCAAACGGAATCTTTACCATCTTTAAAACCATAGTCCATGATCATGATCTGTTTTGTTTTGATCTCTTTTCCATCGCCTTTTTTATTGACGGTGAACTTTTGACCAGATGCCGTTTCCCGTTCATTAGAACAAGCCGAGCAAATCGCGAAAACAACCAGGGAAACTAAAATTGAATTTTTCATCGTTGAGAGTTATGAGTTACTTATTAATTTTTCTTTATAGTGTGGTAGTACTTTTAAAAACCTGTCCAGTGTTTGATCCAGAGGCAATTTTGATGATCCACCAGAGGCATTCCTGTGTCCTCCTCCTTCAAAATGAGCCCTAGCCATCTCATTCACTGAAAAAGCGCCCAAAGATCGAAAAGAAATTTTGATTTCCTCACCCCGGTCATACATCAATACCGACAATTGAACATCTTTTATTGATAAGCCGTAGTTCACCAGCCCTTCGGTGTCGCCGGTTTGTACATCAAACTTCTTGAGTTCTTCTTGCGAAAGCGTCATGTATGCGGTGCGATATTCAGGAAGAACAGTCAACTTATGATTCAGCACATATCCCGTAAGCCTAAGCCTGCCAAGTGAATTCACATCATAAACCAATCGCGCAACCTCGCTGGGATTTGCGCCTAAAGAAGTTAATTCTTCAGCTACTTTAAACTCTTTTGCGGTTGTGTTATTATGACGAAACCCTCCTGTGTCCGTCATCAAACCTGCATAAAGACAATTTGCGATGCGGCCGTCTATTAAGTCTTTCTCGTCAAGGCTCACTATAAAACCGTACACTAATTGAGCCGTTGATGCCTCTTTGACATCCCATTTCTCATAGGCTGCAAAATGCTCGGGCTCAAGATGGTGATCGATCATCACTTTCACCGCTGATGAGTTCCTAACCATGTCACCCAATTCGTTGATCCTGCCAAGGCTGGAGAAGTCGAGGCAAAAAATAATGTCAGCTTGAGAAAATAGGGCGGCGCACTTTATTCCTGACTCCTTTGATTTTTTTGAAAATGCTGTCACTGTTTCAGCGCCTGGCATCCAGGCGAGAAAGTCAGGATAGTCGCTCGGAGTGATCACATTTACCTGATGACCTTTCTTTTTTAAGAAACCCGCCAAGCCCAACGACGAGCCCAGGGCATCGGCATCCGGCTTAAAGTGGGTAACGATTGCCACTTTCTTTTGTGAGTTCAGAAGGGCCTTAAGTTCAGGTAAATTTTTCATTAAAGGCAGCAAAAATGCAGATAATTGACGGAAACGAAAAATAAAGGCTTATCGTGGTTCAAACTTCCTGAATCTGACTTCTTTTGATATTTTTGCGCCCAATTTAGAGCAGGGTTTTGGGATTCACTGGATTTGTAATCAACTTAAAAAACAATAAAAATGGCAGGTAACAGGACTTTTACGATGATCAAACCCGATGCAACGGGTGCAGGCAATAGCGGAGCAATTACAAAAATGATTGAAGAGGCAGGCTTTCGTATTGTAGCAATGAAGAAAACAAAGCTTTCGGCAGAACTAGCCGGTAAGTTTTATGAAATACACAAAGAGCGTCCCTTTTATGGAGAGCTTTGCAGCTACATGAGCAGTGGAGCCATTGTGCCAATGATCCTTGAAAAGGAAAATGCAGTTGAAGATTTCAGAAAATTGATTGGCGCAACCGATCCGAAGAAAGCGGCTCCGGGAACGATCCGTGCGTTGTTTGCAAAGTCAATTGATGCTAACGCCATTCACGGTTCTGACTCGGATGCAAATGCCGAAATCGAGGGAAGCTTTTTCTTCTCCCAGTTTGAACGTTTCTGAATAAGTTAATTGTTATCCGTTATTCGCTAATAGCGATTTCGGGCAACGATTAACCATTAACTAATAACGATTAACGATTCCATGATCAATCCCTCCTACTCCGAAAAATTTGAAAGCCGCCACAACGCACCCGATGCTCCACAGATCGATGCGATGCTGAAGACAGTGAAGGCGAAATCAGTGGATGAACTTATCGCGCAGACCGTGCCATCAGCCATACGTTTGAAAAAGCCCTTGAATTTGCCAGCGGCACAATCGGAGTATGAATTTTTAAATGGGTTTAAAAAACTCGTTTCCAAGAACAAGATTTACAAATCGTTCATCGGAACGGGATATTATAATTGTATAACACCCGGAGTCGTACTTCGCAATGTGTTGGAAAACCCAGGTTGGTACACGGCCTACACACCCTATCAAGCAGAGATTGCGCAAGGCCGCATGGAAGCGTTGATCAATTACCAAACGATGGTGATGGATTTGACAGGAATGGAAATCGCCAATGCGTCCTTGTTAGATGAAGCTACCGCTGCTGCTGAAGCACTGCATTTACTGCACGCATCGCGTAAGGCTGATAAAAAAGAGGCACACAAATTTTTTGTGGATATCAATACATTTCCACAGGTCATTGACTTACTAAAAACTCGCTCCGCTCCTATTGGTGTCGATCTAGAAATAGGTGATGTTTCAAAGCTGGACATCACAGATTCCAAACTCTTCGGTGTCTACATCCAAAACCCTGATAATGACGGAGCAATAAAAGATCATACTTCATTCATTGCCTCCGCACACGAGAAAAATGTTTTTGTTGTAGTCGGCTCAGATTTGATGAGCTTACTTTTGATGAAATCACCAGGCGAGATGGGTGCCGATGTTGTAGTCGGTTCGTCTCAACGTTTTGGTGTGCCAATGGGATTTGGTGGACCTCATGCTGCATTCTTTGCAACAAAGGATGAGTTCAAACGCCAGATGCCGGGTCGTATCATCGGGGTATCGGTTGATGCCAGCGGAAATCCGGCTTATCGGATGGCATTGCAAACGCGCGAACAACACATTCGCAGAGAGAAAGCAACATCCAACATTTGCACGGCGCAAGTATTATTATCTGTGATGGCGAGCATGTATGCTGTCTATCACGGGCCAGAAGGTCTGAAAAAAATTGCCGGTCGAATTCACGGGTTAGCGAAGAACCTTGAGTTGTCGCTCACATCAATGGGCTTTCAACAGTTGAATTCAAATTATTTCGATACACTTAAAATAACTGTTCCAGATGCCGACAAGCTTCGTAAAGCGGCTACAGACCTTGAAGTAAACTTCCGTTACTTCTCAAAAACCGAAGTAGGAATTTCATTGGATGAAACTTCATCGAACGAAGATGTTAAAGCGATCATTGATATTTTCAGTAAAGCATTCAATGCATCCCAAACAAAAACTGCATCACAGTCAAATAGTAAACTTTCGTGGCCTGAAAATTTGATTCGCAAGTCTTCTTACTTAACTCATCCGGTCTTCAATACGCATCATTCCGAACATGAAATGTTGCGCTACATCAAGCGGTTAGAAAATAAAGATTTGTCGATGGTGCATTCGATGATTTCGTTGGGCTCATGCACGATGAAATTGAATGCCACTACAGAAATGATTCCAGTGACCTGGCCTGAACTTGGGCAAATCCATCCCTTCGCTCCTACTGATCAAACTCAAGGCTATGGAGAAATGATTTCTAATCTGGAGAATTGGTTGAAAGAAATCACAGGATTCACGGGCGTATCGTTGCAACCCAACAGTGGTGCGCAAGGTGAGTATGCCGGACTGCTCACCATACGTGCATATCACCAAGCTCGTGGAGACAATCATAGAAATATATCTCTCATTCCAGCATCAGCCCACGGCACTAACCCTGCCAGTGCAGTGATGGCGGGAATGGAAGTAATCGTAGTGAAGTCGGATGAAGAAGGAAAAATCGATGTGGCTGATCTGAAAGCAAAAGCAGATCAGCACAAAAATAATCTTGCCTGCTTGATGGTTACTTATCCATCTACACACGGTGTGTTTGAAGAATCGATTACAGAAATCTGTGAGACGATTCATAAAAATGGTGGGCTCGTCTATATGGATGGCGCCAACATGAATGCACAAGTAGGCTTGACTTCACCCGCCAACATTGGTGCCGACGTATGTCACTTAAATCTTCATAAAACATTTTGTATCCCTCACGGTGGCGGTGGTCCAGGTATGGGACCGATCTGTGTGAATGATAAACTAAAACCTTTTCTTCCTGGTCACGCCGTGGTGAAAACCGGAGGTGAAAAAGCAATACATGCGGTAAGTGCAGCGCCTTATGGAAGTGCAAGTATTTTGGCGATCTCTTACGCTTACATCGCGATGATGGGCGGTGAGGGTCTAACCAATGCAACCAAGTTGGCGATACTCAACGCCAACTACATTAAGGAAAAACTAAGTGAGCATTTTAAAATTCTTTACACCGGCACACACGGACGTTGTGCTCATGAGATGATTGTAGATTGCCGAGACTTTAAAAAAGCTGGCATTGAAGTAGAAGATATCGCCAAGCGATTGATGGATTATGGATTCCATGCGCCAACAGTTTCGTTCCCGGTAGCGGGCACGTTGATGATCGAGCCAACCGAAAGCGAACCCAAAGAAGAACTCGATCGCTTCATAGATGCATTAGTGGAAATCAGAAATGAAATACGGGAGGTAGAAGAAGGCAAAGCCGACAAAGAAAATAACGTTTTGAAAAACGCACCTCACACCGCTGCTGTAATTACCTCTGATGAATGGACGAAACCTTACAGCCGACAAAAGGCAGCTTATCCATTACACTTTGTTAAGGAAAATAAGTTCTGGCCATCGGTAAGTCGCGTTGATAATGCTTATGGCGACAGAAATTTAGTTTGCAGTTGCTTGCCGATTGAAGAATATTCGAAGGAAGAAGCAACAGCCTAACCTTTCATTTTATTACTTTCCGAGGCTCGTGTCCCTACGAGCCTCATTTTTTTCAGTTCACGAGGACACAAACCGAGGGTTGGTATTCTTCATAATTAGGTTCTGAAATGCTTCAAAAGCTGAAATACTCTATGACTTAGCGCCTGCCTTTGCCGAAGCGGCTACGCGCGGGCAGGTCTTTGCGTGAGATGATTGCAAATTCATTCCAATTCTTTACTTTTGTGACCTTCTATGCAAAGTAAATCACTTCAACGCACTCTCCTTATGGCTTCAGGCTTCTGCGCTGTGCTCGTGATTTTACTTTCGCAGTCTTTTTACCAAACTAGCTCTGTACCTTCAAAAATCAAGGCTGAAAAAGCATCTGACAAGAAAGAAGTGGCTATTCATGCTCCATCCGATGTAGCGGCGCAAGGTCAGTCGGTGGAGTTAAATCATTCTCAGCCACCTGTTTCTGAAGAGTTGGTTTTAGGAGATGATAAAAATGAGAAAGCAGTTTTCATTCAGAAAATTGCCACCAACTTTTTCAAGACACTGTTCCGGGTAATTATATCCCCCAACGCCCCCTAGGTTAGTTATTCGTTAATGGTTGTTCGCGTGAATTGCCATTGAGCTCAATTTTATTTTCAATTTTCTAATTTTTCAATCTGTAATCTTTTAATCAATTCGTTATGCGCAATAAAGGAGTAGTAGTAGTACTCACCATAGTAATCACGGCACTTTGTCTTTACTATCTGTCGTTCACATTCGTCACAGCAAAAATTAACCGGGAAGCTATCGCTCAGGCCACAGACAAAAATGGCTCAATCGATCTCTCTAAAAAGCAGAATTACCTTGACTCGTTATGGAACAAGCCTGTGTACAACATTTTCGGGGCTGAATACACTTACAAAGAAATTAAGGATAATGAACTGAGTCTTGGTCTCGATTTGCAAGGTGGAATGCATGTGGTTCTAGAAATTTCTCCTATTGATATAGTGAGGGGACTGAGTGGCAACAATCAGGATCCCACATTTGTTGCTGCTCTGCAAAAAGCCAAGACGATGGAAAAGACGAGCAACTCCACCTTCGTTCAATTATTTTACCAAGCATTTAAAGAAGCGAATCCTGATCGTACGTTAGCTTCGCTGTTTACCTCAACAGCCAACAAGGATAAAATTAAATTGTCAGATAGCGACCCCACTGTTCTGAAATTTCTTGACAAAGAAGTTAAGGATGCCATCGATCGCTCTTTTACTATTTTGAAAACGCGTATCGACCAGTTCGGAACTTCACAACCCAACATTCAAAGACTTCAAGGAACCAACCGAATTCAAATAGAAATTCCGGGTGCTGACAATCCTCAACGTGTGCGCAAACTTTTACAAGGTGTTGCCCGACTGGAATTCTGGGAAATCATTGAGCCTTATGATCCACAAATCAGCCAGTCGTTGATTGGTATCAATCAAATGCTGATGAAGGAAGAGGCAACAAAAAAATTAGAAGCCAAAAAAACTGAGCCAGCGACTGAAACCAAAACTGATTCCAAGTTAGCCGACAAACTTGCCTCTAAAACAGACACTACTAAATCAGCGTTGGAAAAACAATTGACCAGTGCCAATCCTAAAGACAGCACCAACAGTTCTTTGGATTCATTGCGTGCTGCAACAGCTTCTCCTCTTTTTTCATTGAGCAGTCAGGGAGGTTCATTCCTTTATCCAGTAAAAGACACCGCACAGATCAATGCAATCTTCAAGCGTGAAGATGTAAGAGCTTTGCTACCTCGCACTGTTGGAGTTTTTTGGGATGTTAAGGCTGATCCGGATGTAACTCCAGGAATCGAAGACATCAAATTGAATTTTGTAAACCTCGGCCGCAGTGGCAAACCTTTATTGACTGGCGATGTGATTACTGATGCACGTTCTGATTTTGATCAGTTTGCACGCCCTTCAGTAAGTATGACGATGAACGCTTCTGGTGCGCGCACGTGGGCGAAAATCACAGCCCAAGCTTCTGCCAAGCAACCACAAGGTCGTATCGCCATTGTGTTGGATAACAATGTTTACACCGCACCGACTGTACAAGGAGAAATTCCTAATGGAAATTCTCAGATCACCGGTAACTTCACAACCGAAGAAGCAAAAGATTTAGCGCTTGTACTTAAAGCTGGTTCACTGCCTGCACCAACACGCATTGTTGAGCAAGCTATCGTTGGTTCTTCCTTGGGTCAGGTTGCACAGAACCAGGGTTTGATCTCTATGGGTGCAGGTCTCGCGTTGATAGTACTTTTCATGGTTGCTTATTATTCCAAAGGCGGATGGGTAGCCAACTTAGCATTGCTTTTCAACATCTTTTTCATTCTCGGAATTTTAGCACAGTTCAATGCCGCTCTTACTCTTCCAGGTATTGCCGGTATCGTGCTTACTATGGCGATGGCAGTCGATGCCAACGTGGTGATTTATGAGCGTATCAAGGAAGAAATGAAAATGGGAAGGAAGCTTCGCGACGCGATTAAGAAAGGATATGAACGTGCCTTCTCAACAATCTTTGACTCGAACTTAACTACATTCCTTACGGGGATGTTCTTGTTCATCTTTGGGCAGGGTCCATTGAAAGGCTTTGCTATTGTATTGATGATTGGTATCGTTACGTCATTCTTCTCTGCCGTTTACATCTCCCGTGTGATCGTTGAGTTTCTGGTACGCAAAGGCGATGAAACTAATTTCTCTTTTGAATCGGCGATCGCTAACCTCGTGCGAAAACGCGGTGAATTCAACTTCATCGGCAATCGTTACAAAGCATATGCGTTCTCCGGTTCCATTATGATTATCGGATTTATCATCATTGCCTTCCAAGGATTGAACCTCGGTGTTGACTTCAAAGGGGGTCGCTCTTTTGTGGTTTCCTTCAGTAAGCCTGTAGTTGCTACTGATATGAAAGTGGCCATCAGCGAAAGTTTTAAGAACTCAAGCACAGAAGTTAAGAATTATGGAAGTGATGATCAGATGCAAGTGACTACTTCCTACATGATCGGTGATGAATCCGACGGCGCAGACGAAAAAGTTAAAACAGACCTCGTTAACGCGATTGAAAAATTCAGCGGACTTAAGCATTCGGAAAACGACGCCCAATTGGATGACCAACATTTTACGATTTCAAAATCGCATAAAGTGGATGCTACTATTGCCGATGATATCAAGAACTCGGCATTCAAAGCCAGTATCTATTCCCTCATCGCGATTTTTATTTACATTTTGATCCGCTTTAAGAAATGGCAGTTTAGTACGGGTGCTATCATCGCTACCGCGCATGATGCACTGTTCGTGATTGCTGCATTTGGTATAGCGCATGCCTTTGGCTTGTCGTTTGAGATCGACCAGATTTTTGTGGCCGCCTTGCTCACGATCATCGGTTACTCGATTAATGATACCGTGATCATCTTTGACCGGATTCGTGAGTACATGAGTTTCGGCGCTAACCACGACCGTGCAAAAGTTTTCAATGATGCCATCAACAGCACGTTAAGCCGTACATTGATTACCTCAGGAACCGTTTTGGTGGTGGTGGTGGTTCTTTTGATTTTCGGAGGTGAAGTATTGCGTGGGTTCTCATTCGCGTTGGTGATTGGTATGTTGATCGGAACTTATTCTTCTATCTTCATTGCCTCACCGGTCGTGCTGGACTTCGATCGCACGCCAAAAGTGAAAGGAGAAAAAGAGAAGACTCCTGCGAAAGCGATAGCATAAGAATAATTTTCTAATCTTAGTTAAGATGTCCTGCACTCAGAAGTGCAGGACATTTTTTTTCAGAGAAAATACATTTTGCATACTATTCAATATATTCGATTACAAATGAATAATTGCAACAGAACTCGTTCGAAACAGACAATGAATCACAAAAAGGCTGTTTTGTTTATTTAATATCGATGCATATCTTAACCATACATTAAAGGGATATAAGCAATTAATTGTTATATCGAGACGCTGGCACAATTGTAAGACGGATCTGAGACAATGGAAAAGACATACATAAACAAAGCAATAGTCGACAGATTTGACGAGTTGATAACCGAAGGGCAAAGACTATGGGAAGAATTTAAAAATAATGAAAAGGGAATGATAATGGATATTGTTTCTTTTACTCAATGGTCAACAAGTAGCCTAAATCTTTTGGACAAATTATCAATTAGCTCTAATCGTTTTGTTAAACAATTTGAAAATTGGGCAGTCGGTGGACCAGGACTACAAATGAATATTGGAGCCTCATTAGGGATATTGCTTTCTGCAAAGGACGAATATTTAAAAGGCATGGCTGTTGACTATCACTTGTCCGTTTCGTCAGCAGTTTTTTCAGGTATACTGGACGAGGCATTTTATTTGTTAGAAAAAAAATATTTACGAGCATCAGCAGTTTTAATTGGTGCAGCCCTTGAAGAATCGTTGAAGACATACGCGAAAGCAAACTCAATTGAATTAGCACAGAAGGAAACACTGACTCCATTAATTGACAAAATGAGGAAAAAAGAAGTCCAGCTAATTACTGAATTTGAAGCAAAAAATCTTCAAGCAATTGCTAATATGCGAAATGATGCAGCTCACGGTGGCGACTTTAATTATACAGAAAAACAAGTGCATGAATCTTATCTAAAAGTAGAAGAATTATTTCAACGACTATTTAAGAGATAAAAACAACTGTGCATAATCGAGTAGCCTGCCCAGCTAGCAAGTGAGGTGTGTAAAATAAACTGTGTCAGTTAATAATTGTCGTAGTCATAACTGATGTTGCAATGTGGGTAACTCCAACGAGATTACTCAGGCGATGATTAAAATTATTTTTGGAGTTATCCATATTCAACGTCAGACAAATAAACGCGTTTCGCTCCATCTCATAGAGGTAAGGTAAATCTGCCTTCAAACCAGATCGCTAACTGAGAGATG
>Ga0302164_10000101_pt1 | contig 33635 bp, 32 predicted proteins | sample I_Fen_E3_1_FD_193500 | JGI IMG/M metagenome (GOLD analysis project Ga0302164, IMG submission 193500) | Peat permafrost microbial communities from Stordalen Mire near Abisko, Sweden - I_Fen_E3_1 | ecosystem: Environmental > Terrestrial > Soil > Wetlands > Permafrost | place: Sweden: Abisko...
GGTGGTTATAGCGACAGGGTTCCACCTCTTCCCATTCCGAACAGAGAAGTTAAGCCTGTCCACGTCGATGGTACTGCAATTATGTGGGAGAGTAGATAGCCGCCGTTTTTAGAAAGCCTCAAGTATTGATTTACTTGAGGCTTTTTTTTTGCGTTATACTGTAGAAATACTAACAACAAACGAGAGCATAAGATCTGAAACAGAGTTTACAATGTCTTGTGAGAAGATTTTTGACTGTTGAAACGAGCTTTAGGGATAGGTGTAGAGCTTCTCTGTATGCTTGCGAATGCTTTTAAATACTCTGGGAAATCTTTTTCGTAGTATTGAAACGGACTTTCTATAGCGTATAGAAATTGCCCCGGAGTAGCCGGAAGCAATCTGTAGAGTCTAAGTATTGTTGCCGTAGGCCTACGGCGAGTAGACTTGGAGTATGGAAATTGCGCCGCACCCCTTGGCGGCAATTTTTTCCCTCTAAGTATTGCTGCTGCAGGTTTACGACCACCATACTTCGCATTTAGAAATTACCCCGTAGATGTGCATAGCTGCTTCATGACTTTGTAATATTGTTCTCGTACAGACTAAGCTTGGTAATAGATGTATGGATAATTGTTTGTTTTACATTGATCCATTTTTACTCCACCGGATATTTACATTGATCCATTGTTTGTAGACTCTTACCAGGCTTCTATTTCGTCTAAGAATATAGTTCCACATTCGGTTCCGTCCAGTTTATCGGATGGACAAAAATTAGGATTTTTAAGTTGTAGTTTTATATAACGGAAACTAGTTGGCGAGAAAGTTAGTTCAGCACCTACAATACTTTTATCAGTAGAAGCGGGTGGAACCAATTTTTTATTCGCCAAAAGTTGATAGTTTACTCCATCTATGGAGCCATATAAATTGATGTCCGATGAGATCTGAGCACATAATGCAGGTGCATTTAGCATGCCAACTTTAAATGTTTTAATGTCCTGTATTTTTATCATATCTAAGACTATTTCTACATCTTTTCCTTTACCAAAGCCCACCCACTGATCATAACTTTGGGTAATGCCGGGAATTCCATCTGTTAGAGCCGAAACATTTCCTCCATCGTACCAGGTACCTTTTATACTTTGAACGTAAGGAAACCCAGTGAGTTTACTAATATGAAATGATTTAGTAATGGATTTGCCTAGCTGTTTACCTTGCACGAGAGCTACTGCAGTAATTTCAGTGGATGCAGGAACGATAAATGGAGTTGTATACAAGGTAGATCGTCCATTTATGGTATATAGTATTTGGGCATTTGGACAGTCGCACGTAAGGCTGATTTGTAACATTTTTCCTTGGGTTATACTTGAATGAAACTGTGGATCGTAAAAACTCATAGATGGTTTTACGGCAATTTGTTCGTAACGAAGTAATTCTGAAGGCATTCGTTGTGCGAATGAATCCCAGTTTCGGTTTTGTGTAGGAGTCCAAAGTACTTCGGCCATAGCGGAAAGGCGAGGAAATACCATATATTCTACACTTTCTGTAGTTGGCATATACTCACTCCATACATTGGCTTGTGCACCCAATACGTGCTGCGCTTCGGAGGGAGATAATTCGGTTGGAACTGGTTCATACAGGTAGACTTTTTTCAAAGGTAAAAAACCTCCTATTGATAAAGGTTCGGCTATAGGGTCAGACTGATAGTGATCAAAATAGCAGAATTCACCCGGGGTCATTATTACATCGTTTCCAGCTCTGGCTGCTGTTATTCCTCCTTGCGTTCCGCGCCATGACATTACTGTAGCATTTGGATCAAGTCCTCCATCGAGGATTTCATCCCAACCAATAATTTTTCGCCCTTTGGAATTCAAAAAACGTTCTATACGGTGTACAAAATAGCTTTGCAACCCATTTTCATCTTTTAAATTGAGTCTTTTTATCAGTGACTGGCAGTCGGGGCATGTTTTCCAACGATCTTTGGGACATTCGTCGCCACCAATATGAATATATTTACTTGGAAAAATATCCAAAATTTCGGTAAGTACATTTTGCAGAAAACGGAATGTAGTATCGCGTGGGCAATACACCTCTTTGAAAATGCCCCATTTAGTAGCAACTTTCACGGTGGAATCTTGTGTACAAGATAAGAAAGGGTAAGCCGAAATGGCTGCTTGTGCGTGTCCGGGTAATTCTATTTCCGGGATCACTGTAATAAAACGTTCTTTGGCGTAAGCCACTATTTCGCGTGCTTCTGCTTGTGTGTAATATCCACCATAAGGCTTTCCGTCATATTGCTGTGGTAATCGGTCGTAATAATACCCTATTAGTGTTTCATCACGTTTAGAACCTATTGAGGTGAGTTTTGGATACTTTTTTATTTCAATACGCCATCCCTGATCTTCTGTAAGGTGCCAGTGGAAAGTATTCATTTTATGAATAGCCATGGCATCAATATATTTCTTGATAAATTCGACAGAAAAAAAATGTCTGCATACATCCAGATGTAATCCACGATAAGCAAATCGAGGCTCATCACTTATTTCGGCTGCCCGCACCTTCCATTTTTTACCTTCAGCTAATCTTTTTCCATAAATATCTGCTGGCAGAAGTTGATATAAGGTTTGCAGTGCATAAAAAAAACCATTGGGCGTTTTAGCTTGTATGCGAATTGATTTGGGTGAAATACTGAGCCGATAAGCTTCCGTATTTTCAATTTTAGTATCGGGTTGAAAAATGAAAGCATTAGCAGACGTGGCTCTGCTTATATTATTATTGACAGTAAGTTTGATTCCGGAAACTAATTCAAATTGTGTTGCAAATTGCTGTGCCAGTTTAAATATTTCCGGCTGGTCCGAGGAACAAAAAATGACAGTTTGCTTGTTGAATGAGAATGAACCCGCTTCGGTTTTTAATACTTTTGGATAAGGAACAATGTTGTATTCTTCTGCAAAAAGCGAACAGAAATTGCAGCATCCTAGTAGAAAAAAGAATCCAAAAAAACAAAGGCGAAAAGTAGATAAGTGTTTTAGCATATTATTTAAATATAAGCTTGTTTATATGCTACAAATATAGAACATTTTGAGATAGCTAACTTAAAGATTAAGACAAAATCTGCTATAATTATTCATTTGTGGCTAAAATTGAATACTAAAAAAAGCTAATGCGAATTTTACAGACGATTATTTATCAGTCAGATATATAAACATGCATTTTCTCTGTCAAAAAATATTAAGTTCAAATACAATTGAAAAAAAAATAATTCTTACCTTAGTGGTCTGAAAACTAATAAAAAACACGATATGCTTATTATTGGAATTGCGGGTGGTACGGGTTCGGGAAAGTCAACTGTTGTTCGTAAACTTTTAGAACGATTGCCTCAAGGCGAAGTTGTTATTCTTCCTCAGGATTCATATTACCGCGACAGTAGCCATTTACCACTCGAAGAAAGACTAGAAATAAATTTTGACCATCCAGATTCTATTGAATTTGAGCTTTTGGTTAAGCATTTGAAGGATCTCAAAAAAGGAAAAAAAATAGAACAGCCTATTTATTCTTATCTAACCTGCACACGTGCAACGGAGACGATTCCGATTAAGCCTTGTCACGTTATTATTGTGGAAGGTATTCTGGTTCTTACGAATCCGGACTTGCGTAAAATGATGGATTTGAAAGTTTTTGTTGATGCCGATGCTGATGATCGTCTAATTCGGGTTATCAATCGTGACATTGTGGAACGTGGACGTTCGGTAAACAAAGTAATGGAACGTTATGAATGTACTGTAAAACCGATGCATTTACAATTTATAGAACCATCCAAGCGTTTTGCCGATTTAATTATCCCGCAGGGTGGCAACAACCATATTGCCATCGATATTCTGACCAAGTATATCGAAAATAATTTACATCCATAAATTTGTATTTCAGTCCTTTTATATTTCAAGGGAAAAGTCATTTTTGAGAATTGTCTTAGATGGTGTCGTTATTGCAAATAATACTGACAGATTTTTACCCATAGGGAGCAGGACTAAATTGAGAAAATTATGTTGCAATACGAATTACAACGAATCATGTTTCTAGATATAGAAACTGTTCCTCAAACATCGGATTTTTCGGAATTAACTCCGGATTTAGCGCATTTGTGGGAAGATAAGTTTAATCTGATTCATAAACGGATGCCCGAGAAGTATTCAGAAGAAACTACGCCTGCCGAAGCTTTTAGCAACAGTGCCGGAATTTATTCTGAATTCGGCAAAATAGTGTGTATATCGGTTGGGTTTATTTTTTTTCAGGACAATGAGATGCATTTTCGCACTAAATCATTTTGTGGTGACGATGAAAAGCAACTTCTTACAGATTTTTCGGAACTTCTTACGAAATTTTGTACAACCCGTGAGCATACGCTTTGTGGTCATAATATCAAAGAATTTGATATTCCTTATATCTGTCGTCGTATGCTTATCAACGGCATTAAATTGCCAGGCATATTGAATATATCCGGTAAAAAGCCCTGGGAAATATTTTTTATTGATACACTCGAATTGTGGAAGTTTGGCGATTTTAAAAACTATACCGCTCTTAAGTTACTGACTGCTGTTTTTGGCATTCCAACACCTAAAGATGATATTGATGGAAGTCAGGTTGCCGAAGTGTATTACAAAGAAAAAGATGTAAATCGTATTGCTGTTTATTGTCAGAAGGACGTTGTTGCTACAGCACAGGTATTCTTGCGATTGAATGGACTGGATTTGATTAAATCTGAAAATATTCAATTTATCTAACAGATAATGAAATTCAAACTACCGATAACCATACTATGTACTTCCGTTCTTTTATTTGCTTCGTGTGGGCATAAAAGATCGAAGTCTTTGTCGGTAGATCCGGGAAACGATCTTAAAGATATGATCGAATCGGATACTTTGCGTGTGGCTACCATGTCAGGTTCCACATCCTACTTTTTATTCAGGGATGAAACCATGGGATTCGACTACGAAATGGCTAAAAACCTGGCGGGATATTTACATCTCAACATGAAACTAATCATAGCACGTTCGGAGACTGAAATGACAGATTGGCTTCGAGATGGAAAAGTAGATGTGATTGCTTATAACTTTATCGAAACCAAAGAATTAAAAACTAAATTTAGTTTTGTACTTCCACAAGCTGAGTCGTATCAGGTTTTGGTACAGAATATGGGTGCTAATGCTTTATCAGACGTGACTCAACTTGAAGGAAAGGATGTATATGTGAAAGCAAATAGTATATTTTATGATAGGTTACTGGCGCTGAATGAAGAAACCGGTGGAAGTATCAATGTGATTTTAGCGCCAGATTCATTAACTAATGATGATCTGATCGATATGGTTGCCGATAATAAAATAGCTTATACATTTGCCTATAGAAAACTTGCACAGCTTCATAAAGCTTATAGCCGAAATCTGGACTGCCACATGCCTGTTGGGTTTGAGCAACGCAACGGTTGGTTAGTACGTAAGCAAAGTAAAAATTTAAAGAATGCTATCGATAAATGGGCGAAGCTTCAGAAAACAGTACAAATACAATCCAATCTCGTCACTAAGTATTGGGATCAGAGTCCGTTTTTCGCGCTCAGAGATATAAAAATACCTAAAGGGAGTGTTTCGCCCTACGACCATTTGTTCAAGAAATATGCTGCAATTATCAATTGGGACTGGCGTCTTTTAGCAGCCATTGCGTTTCACGAGTCGCGTTTTAATCCTCTGGAAGTTTCTTGGTCAGGTGCTTCTGGTTTGATGCAATTAATGCCACACACAGCATCCAGTTTTGGACTGAACAGGAGAACCCGGTTTGATCCGGAGATGAATATTGAAGCTGGAGTTCAGTATATAAAGAGTCTTAATATGGCTTTTAATCAAATAAGCAATAAAAATGAACGCGTTAAGTTTATTCTTGCGGCCTACAATTCCGGACCAGCGCATGTGCTTGATGCTATGGCACTGGCGAGAAAGCATGGAAAAAATCCGCATGTATGGGCCAACCATGTGGAGTATTTCTTGCTAAAGAAAAGTGAGCCGGAGTTTTATAACGATCCAGTGGTGAAATATGGATATTACAGAGGTAAAGAAACTGTGAAATACGTTCAGAATACGCTTAATACTTTTAATAGATACGAGAGAAAGAGATGAAAATAATTACTAACAACTTAAACATAACTATTCATTTTTGAAATTCAAATTATGCCAAACAGCGAAATTATACTTATAAAAATATCGGGGGATGATAAACCTGGAGTCACTACAGCAGTTACTGAAATTCTTGGAAATTATAATGCAACAATATTAGATATTGGTCAGGCCGATATTCATCATACACTTTCCTTAGGTATTCTTTTTAAAGTTGCAAACGAATCTGATTCGGGAAACATATTAAAGGAAGTTCTTTTCAAATGTTCGGAATTAAATGTAAACGTTCGATTTACTCCAATACCCATGCAACGTTACGAAAACTGGGTAGCGAGTCAGGGAAAAAGTCGATATATTATAACTTTACTGGGTAAATTAATTACAGCAAAACAAATATCGGTAGTAACAAAGGCTCTATCGGAACAAAATCTTAATATTGATTCCATTGTCCGGCTAACGGGACGACCATCGTTAGAAATAACAGAAGATAGCTCTAATCGCTCTTGCATCGAGTTATCAGTCAGAGGAACTTTAATTGATAAGAATATCCTTTCTGCCAAATTTATGCAATATTCTGCTGAGCTGGGCATTGATATATCATTTCAAAAGGATGATATGTATCGTCGAAACCGCCGATTAATATGTTTCGATATGGATTCTACACTAATCAAAACAGAAGTCATTGATGAATTGGCCGATCGTGCCGGAGTAGGAGAAAAGGTGAGGGCTATAACTGAATCAGCTATGCGTGGTGAAATTGATTTTAGCGAAAGTTTCAAACAACGTGTTGCTTTGTTAGAAGGTTTGGATGAATCGGTTCTTAAAGAAATAGCTGAAAATCTACCTATTATGGATGGGGCTGATCGCTTAATTTCTATATTAAAAAAAGTAGGATTTAAAATAGCTATTCTTTCAGGAGGGTTTACTTATTTTGGAAATGCACTAAAAAAACGTTTCGATGTAGATTATGTTTATGCAAATGAGCTTGAAATAGTGGATGGAAAACTGACTGGGAAACATCTTGGCGACATTGTTGACGGTAAACGCAAAGCTGAATTATTGAAACTAATAGTGCAGGTTGAAAAAATTGATATAGAACAAGCTATTGCAGTTGGTGATGGTGCAAATGATTTGCCAATGCTTAACCTTGCCGGGCTAGGAATCGCATTTCATGCGAAACCCAAAGTAAAGCAAAATGCGCAACAATCCATTTCAACCATTGGACTTGATGGGGTTTTATATTTTTTGGGATTCAGAGATATTCATATTGACAATCATTTGAATCAGGATTAAAAAAAAAGGCCGAAGCAGGCAATGTAAAATGAAAAGAGCTATTGTAATAGGTGGAACCGGTTTGGTAGGTACGCAACTCATTAAGCAATTGGTTGAAGATGAAAAATATTCGGAGATTGTTTCGCTGGTTCGTCGCTCAAGTGGTGAAACCCATCCAAAATTGCAGGAAATAATAGTCAATTTTGATCAAACTCAAAGTTGGAGTCATTTGGTGACTGGTGACGTTTTATTTTCTGCACTCGGGACTACCATTGCGCAAGCTAAAACCAAAGCAGCACAATTTAAGGTCGATTATACTTATCAGTATATGGTGGCTAAGTCGGCAGCCGAAAATGGAGTAGAAACCTATGTTCTGATTTCGTCGGCAGGTGCTAGTTCCAAATCAAAAGTGTTTTATACTAACATGAAAGGACAGTTGGAAGATGCAGTTCAAATATTGCCATTCAAGCAAATCGCAATTATTCGTCCTGGACAATTAGCTGGCAACCGGACGGAGAATCGTAAGGGTGAAAAAATAGCTCTTTCAGTTATGTATTTTATCAACAAATTAGGATTGTTGAAGCAATATAGACCAATTCAAGCTTCTCTGGTAGCTAGAGCCATGATTAATGCTGTCGAGAGTGAAAAATCGACGAGCTATAGTTTAGATGAAGTATTTGAGTTGGCAAAATAGTTTTTGACTCAATGTGATGAGTTCTTTTATTTTGTAGATATACTTTCTAATCGTAACCAGAAAACAGAGATTAAGCAGGCTTAATCTCTGTTTTTTTACTTGTATTGCTATTTAACCAAGGAGTTTAGTTTGGTGAAATAGCAATATGATACTCTTTTGATTATATTCCAATTATTTATTATTCTGTGTATTGAAAAATAATTACAAATTCGTAATTAAATATTTATACATACATGTTACGATTTAAAATTAATCTTGTATTTTTACAGTGTTTTTAGCTTTGTTCTTTTTATTAGAAGAGCAAAAAGCAAAAATGTCAAACTACATTTTAAAATCAATACGTAATATGAAAATTGGAATTCCAAAAGAAATCAAGAACAACGAGAATAGAGTTGCCTTGACCCCGGGCGGAGCAAAAACGCTCATTTTAAATGGTCATACAGTATTTGTTGAAACCCATGCCGGTGAAAATAGTGGTTTTAGTGATGAGCTATACCGAAAAGCTGGTGCGCAAATTTTATCAACGGCTGAAGAGGTATTTGCGATTGCCGAAATGATAATGAAAGTGAAAGAGCCTATTAAAACGGAATATAAGCTTATTCGTCCAAATCAGTTACTCTTTACTTATTTTCACTTTGCATCTAATAAGGAACTTACACTTGCTATGATCGAAAGTCGTGCAGTGTGTCTGGCTTACGAAACGGTAGAAAAGGCTGATCTGACTTTACCGCTACTTATTCCAATGTCGGAAGTAGCTGGTCGGATGTCGATTCAGGAAGGTGCTCGTTGTTTAGAAAAGCCGAAAGGAGGAAAGGGAATTCTGTTAGGTGGGGTACCTGGAGTTAAACCTGCTAATGTTTTAGTTTTAGGCGGTGGTGTTGTTGGAACTCAGGCTGCGTTGATGGCTGCCGGGCTTGGAGCGCATGTTACTATTGCTGATATTTCATTACCACGCTTGCGCTATTTGAGTGAAATAATGCCTCCAAATGTAGACACCTTAATGTCATCCCCATCTAATATTGAAGATATATTGCCGCATACCGATTTAGTGATTGGGGCTGTTTTAATACCAGGTGCCAAAGCGCCTCATGTAGTTACACACGATATGCTAAAACTTATGCAACGCGGATCAGTACTTGTTGATGTGGCAATTGACCAGGGAGGTTGTTTTGAAACTTCACATGCTACCACTCATACCGATCCAGTGTATGAAGTAGATGGTATCTTGCATTATTGTGTTGCTAATATTCCAGGTGCTGTACCGTTTACATCAACTTTGGCTCTTACAAATGCTACTTTGCCATATGCAGTGCAGTTAGCAAATCTGGGCTGGGAGAAAGCTTGCGAGCTAAACAAAGATTTACATAACGGACTTAATATAGTAAATGGAAAAATAGTATTTAGAGCAGTAGCTGAAGCTCTGGATTTATAACTACAAGTTTGTTTATCTTATTTTTACGATCAGCTCCTTGGGATAGATTTTCAGGGAGCTTTTTTTGTCAGAACTAATAAAATTTATCATTTCTGATTTTTTGTCACATTATCAACCATTTATTGTTGATACTTCTATATTTTCAACTTATCTTTGCATCAGTTTACGAGGAAGAGTTAAGCATTAGGATTATATATAAATTATGATAGACCAATTTGTCGGTTTAAAAGAAGAATGTGCAGTCAGTCCTGCAGATAAAGTAATATCACAATTAAAAGAGCTTATTAGTTCTGGGGTTTTAAAACCCGGCGATAAGCTTCCAGCAGAAAGAAAGCTAGCTCAAGAATTCGGGTTTGGAAGAACACAAATCCGTGAGGCTTTGCATAAACTGGAGTTTTATGGAATTATTAAAACATTACCTCAGAGTGGTTCTGTTATTAATGGTTTAGATATCAATACGCTGGATGGACTGATCTCAGATGTCCTAAATCTACAGAGCTATGATTTCTTTTCGTTGGTTGAAACCCGCGTTGTGTTGGAAGTAAATGCAATACGACTTTGTGCTGAAAGGCGAACCGAGGATGATTTAAAGGCACTGGAAAAAGCACATGCTAATTTTGTATTGAATTTTGATACTGTCGATCGTGTCGGTCATGATTTTGCGTTCCATCGGGCTATAGCTGAAGCAAGTCATAATCCGGTTTTTAAAGCTATGTTGTTGATCGTAATTCCTGATATTCTAACAATATATCAACGAGATAGAATTTGCGCTCCTAATAGAATTGTGCTGGATGAACATCAACAAATGTTGAACTGTATTATTAATCATGAAGGCGAAAAAGCCGCAGAAATAATGCAACAGCATTTGCGTGGAGTGTTCGATTTTGCAAAATCAAATATAAAAGAAGCTAAAGCTTAATTTGATAAATGTAGCAATGGATATTGCTTTTCTAACAAAATACAATGATGATACAAAGTAAAAACTTCTTTTTTAATTCAGAAGTTCCGATAGAAGATTTAGGACAAGGTGTCTCCAGGCAAATTTTAGGTTATGATGATCAGTTGATGCTGGTAAAGGTACTCTTTGAAAAAGGAGCAGTTGGTTCTGTTCATCATCATGTCCACTCTCAATGTACTTACGTTGCAAGTGGCTCTTTTGAGGTTGCAATTGGTGGAAAAAAACAGATTCTAAATGCTGGTGATAGTTTTTATGCAAAACCGGACGTTGACCATGGAGTTATATGTCTTGAATCCGGAGTTTTATTAGATAGTTTTAGTCCTATTCGCAAAGACTTTCTGAAGAAATAAATTACGAATCTTTCTTCTTTTCGGATTAAACATTCTGTTTGATCTCTTTTAAGGCTTCAGTTGATTTTGTTTATCATTTCTTTCTGTATTTTTAGCTGTATTTTTTAAACGAACAAACTGTTGGTCTAATTTTATTGAGTACTTTTGACATTCGAATTTGGGAAACTTTGTCTTTTCTTTCGTATACATAAAATCTTTTGCTTTGAGCTATTTATAACTAAAGTAATTTTAGGTTGCAAGTATTCAAGCGTATTTGTAAAGTAACTTATTCTTGGTACATATTCGGATCATGTTTTATTCCATTATTTATTAAACTCAATAAAATGACTGTACATCCTAAACTTCGACCAATATTCTATGCGCTAGGTGCATTTGCTGTTTTTGTTGTTTTATCGGCGTTTTTAAAGTACGTCACAAATCACCGTGCTATGCCTGATGAATATTTTGGAATTCTGTCAAATAAAGATCTGTTGCTTGGTGCTGCCGTTGCACTTATTTTGACTTTCACGCATGAACGGAAGAAGAAACTGAAATAAAAAAATAATGTCTGAAATTATTGATTATATATTACATTTTTTGTTGGGTGAAGAAGTTGCTCCCGAAATAATTTCTCAAGTCGGTTATACGGATAATCCTGAGGAATTCGAATTATATAAACTGGTTATTGTTCGATCTGCTTTTTTTTCGCCCGAAGTTTATGGAACTGTAGACTCTCTGCCAAAAGTTCCTTTGCAAATTTGGGAGGAAGCCCCCATTCTGTTTGGTACTCCCTGGGTAGAACAAGTGGGCAATACCCGCGTGGTGTATGCTGATTTAGTTGCCAGCACTTATTTTTTAATAAGTAGGTATGAAGAAATGGTTCGTTCTACGGTTCGCGATGTACATGGTCGTTTTCCTGGAAAAGAGTCATTACCTTATCGTGCAGGACTAATTGATTCGCCGTTGGTGGATGAATATGGAAAAATACTGCGGGCTCAATTGGAAGAAGCGGGGTGTGAAATAGGCGTGTTGCCTAAACAAATTCGCAAAATATATCTTACTCATGATGTAGATCAGCTATCTCACTATCGAAATTTCAGAGGTTTTTTGGGTGGAATAATTCGTGGTGTTAAACGGAAGAATGAAGGCAATAAAGCTATTAAAAGTTATTTCGGTGGGCTGAAGTACGATCCATGGTTTACTTCTCCCTGGCTCTTTAAACTGGATAATGTTGTGCGCGATGCTATAGGTTCAGATCGTTGCGAACCCATTGTATTTCTCAAAGTTGGTGGTGGTCCGCATAAAGAAGATAAGCCGTTTATCACGCATCATGTACAGGATTTTCAAACACTTGTGAGCCTGTGTAAGAAGAAAAACATTACTTTCGGACTGCATTCCAGCTATGAAGCGGGTATTAATAAATCTTTGATTTCAGAAGAAAAGAAGCAGTTGGAAAAGCTTTCCAAGAGAACAATCATGTATAATCGACATCATTATCTTGACTCGCGTGAACCAGAGGACATGCAGGCCTTGATTGATGCCGGAATCACAGACGATTTTACAATGGGCTATGCTGATGTGGCTGGTTTCCGGTTAGGAACTTGTCGTGCAGTGAAGTGGATTAATCCGCGGACACAACAACTTACATCGCTTACTTTGCATCCTCTTACTATTATGGATGGTAGTTTGAGCGATAAGCGTTATATGTACCTCAATGCGCACGAGGCCTACGAATATTGCATACGATTAATAAATATGGTGGAAAGCTGGAACGGAGAATTGGTTTTGCTTTGGCACAATACTTCAGTAGAAGATACTCCGGAATCCTATCATCGTAAACTGTATAATGATATTGTCAAATATCTGAAGACAAAATGATATGCTAAAAACGGCCATCGTTTGTGTTACCAATGATCTAAGTACTGATCAACGGGTGAACAAAACCTGTATGACACTTCAGAAATGTGGGTATTGGGTTGTTGAGTATGGAAGGCTTTTGCCCGAAAGTTTGTCGTTGGAACGCTCGTATTTTACGCTTCGGAAGAAACTTTGGTTCAGACGAGGACCCTTGTTTTACGCCGAATTCAATATCCGTTTGTTTTTCTATCTGATGACCAAAGATCTTGATCTGATTTTTGCGAATGATCTGGATACACTACCTGCGGCTTATCTGGCTGCACGATTAAGAAACAAAAGAATCATTTATGATACACATGAGTATTATACCGAAACCCCAGAGTTGGTAAACCGTCCGTTGGTTCAAGGAATTTGGAGAAAAATAGAAGATGCTATTTTTCCGAAACTAACCGATATTCTTACGGTTAATGCTTCTATTGCTAAAATCTATGGTCAACGGTATGATAAAACAGTTTGTGTGAGTCGGAATATTCCTCCTGCTTTTGCACCCGAACGGCTAAAAAGCAGAACAGAGTTAGGTTTACCTGTCGATAAACGAATTCTTATTCTGCAAGGTACAGGCATCAATGTGCAGCGTGGAGCCGAAGAAGCTGTTTTGGCAATGCCCTATCTGGAAAATGTATTGTTGCTTGTAATTGGGAGTGGTGATGTTTTTCCGGTGCTCCGAAAGATGGTGGAGGAAAATAATTTACAGGATAAGGTGATGTTTAAATCTAAAATGCCTTTTGCTGAGTTACGCCAATATACGATGAATAGTGATTTAGGACTTGCAATTGATAAAGATACTAACCTGAATTATCACTTTTCGCTTCCTAATAAATTGTTTGATTATATTCACTCAGGTATTCCTACATTGTCGTCAGGTCTTGTAGAGCTTAAGCAAATCATTGATCAATATGATATAGGGTATTATATTCAGAATCATGACCCCAAACACATTGCTTCGGTGGTGAACAGTGTTTTTGCCGACGAAGTTCGCAATAATGCCGTAAAGCAGAATACAATTAAAGCTAAAGAGGATCTTTGCTGGGAAAAAGAAGAAAAAGTACTTATTTCAATAATTGACAAATGATAATTTATCGATTGTTTCTAATTCAATGTAGGGAAAATGATTTCAATTTTAATTCCGACATACAACTATGATATTACTGAACTGACAATAGAATTGCATCGTCAGGCATTAGATCAATACGTCGAGTTTGAAATCATTGTTATCGAAGATGGATCGACGCTTTTTCTGAAAGAAAACAGGGTGGTGAATGAATTGGAATTTTGCAGGTATATTCTTTTATCACAAAATATTGGTCGCTCTGCCGTTCGCAATAAGCTGGCCAATGAGGCAAGGTACGAACATTTGCTTTTTATTGATTGTGATGCTCAGGTTTGTTCCGATCTTTTTGTTGCCAAATATTTGTCCTTTTGTAGGGAAGATTGTGTAGTGATTGGTGGGACTGCTTACGATCCAACAGTAACCAATCCGGATTTTAGTCTTCGGTTGACCTATGGCAGGCAGCGCGAATCACGTTCGGCATTGGAGCGTGATAAGAATAATTTTTCCACATTTAATTTTCTGATCTCAAAGACTGTTTTTTCTAAGGTGTGTTTTGATGAAAGTATTCGTGGTTATGGGCACGAGGATATGCTTTTTGGCTATCAGTTGCACCAATTAGGCTATGAATTTGTTCAGATAGAAAACCCTCTTATTCATAACGGACTGGATGATAATGATACTTTTATCCGAAAAACCGAGGAAGCTACACGCAATTTATACCTCCTTTATAAAACAGGTAGATATCCTTATTTGAGCACGGAGTCTAAGCTGTTGCGCAGTTTTATGCGCATCTATAAGTCGGGATTATGCTTCTTGTTTGCATCTGTTTTCGATTTGATGCAACCATTTTTGTACCGTAAGCTTTGTAATGTATCCCCATCACTTCGCTTGTACGATTTGTATAAGCTACTTTTCATTTGTAGAACAGCCCGGGTTGAGTGACAACTTGTCAGCGGTGCGAACAACTTTTCAGAACAGAAACCGTTCTTTCTGTCAAAATAGACAAGAATTGGCTTTGGCATAAATTTCGCAAAAGCCTATCACGTGTTCGTCTTTATTCGAAGCTACACAAGTATTGAAACAAAATAAACTCAAATATAATAATCAATTTAAAAACTGAGAAACATGAATATTAAACCATTAGCAGACCGCGTGTTGGTAAAACCTGCACCGGCAGAAGAAAAAACAATTAGTGGAATCATTATTCCTGATTCTGCAAAGGAAAAACCCTTGAAAGGTGAAGTATTAGCAGTAGGTAACGGAACAAAAGAAGAAGAAATGGTTGTGTCCGTTGGCGATAATGTATTATATGGTAAATATGCCGGAACTGAATTGGAGTGGGAGGGAGTGAAATACCTGATCATGAAACAATCGGATATTTTGGCGATTATCTAAGACCCCTAACCCCTAAAGGGGAATTGAAATAGTACGGTCTTTTACATGTTATTATTAAAACTTTATAACAAACAACGGTAACCCGGTTCCCCTTTATAGGGTAGGGCTTATCTTAAAAATGGAATATACAATGTCAAAAGAAATTTTATTCAATCTTGATGCTCGCGACCAACTTAAAAAAGGAGTTGATGAGTTGGCTAATGCCGTAAAAGTAACGCTGGGACCAAAGGGTCGCAATGTAATTATTGAGAAAAAGTTCGGTGCACCACATATTACAAAAGATGGTGTAACTGTGGCAAAAGAAATAGAACTGGAAGATGCATTCCAAAACCTGGGTGCACAGTTGGTAAAAGAAGTTGCGTCTAAAACCGGTGATGATGCTGGTGATGGAACAACTACTGCTACTGTTTTGGCTCAGTCTATCGTTAGTGTAGGTATGAAAAACGTTGCTGCCGGTGCAAACCCAATGGATTTGAAACGCGGTATCGACAAAGCTGTGGCTGAAGTGGTAAAAAGCATTGCATCGCAGGCTAAAGTTGTTGGTGATAACTATGATCAGATCGAACAGGTTGCTACTATCTCGGCTAACAACGACGCTGTTATTGGAAAATTAATTGCTGACGCTATGCGCAAGGTTTCGAAAGATGGTGTAATCACTATCGAAGAAGCTAAAGGTACCGATACAAACATTGAAGTAGTGGAAGGTATGCAGTTCGATCGCGGATACATTTCTCCTTACTTTGTTACCAATACCGAAAAGATGGAAGTGGAAATGGAAAAACCATATATCCTTATCCACGACAAAAAAATATCAAACCTCAAAGAATTACTTCCTATTCTGGAACCAGCTGTTCAGTCAGGTCGTCCGTTGTTGATCATTGCTGAAGATGTTGATAGCGATGCTTTGACTACTTTGGTTGTAAACCGCTTGCGTGCTCAGTTGAAAATCTGTGCAGTGAAAGCTCCCGGATTTGGCGATCGTCGTAAGGAAATGCTTGAAGATATTGCTATCCTGACAGGTGGTGTGGTTATTTCGGATGAAAAAGGCATCAAGCTGGAACAAGCTACTCTTGAAATGCTTGGTACTGCTGAAAAGGTAACCGTGAACAAAGACAACACGGTAATTGTAAACGGTGCAGGTTCGAAAGAAAATATTGCAAACCGCGTAGCTCAAATCAAAGCTCAGATTGTTGCTACTACCTCGGATTATGATCGCGAAAAATTGCAGGAACGTCTGGCTAAATTGTCAGGTGGTGTAGCTGTGCTTTACGTTGGTGCTGCTTCTGAAGTAGAAATGAAAGAGAAAAAAGACCGTGTTGACGATGCACTTTGTGCAACGCGTGCAGCCATCGAAGAAGGAATTGTTCCTGGTGGTGGTGTAACATACATCCGTGCTATCAACTCTTTGGATGCTATTAAAGCTGAAAATGATGATGAGCAAACCGGTATCGAAATCATTAAACGTGCTATCGAAGAGCCTTTGCGTCAGATTGTGTTCAATGCAGGCAAAGAAGGTGCGGTTATTGTTCAGAAAGTGCGCGAAGGTAAAGATGACTTTGGTTATAATGCCCGCACTGATGAGTATGTAAACTTCTTCAAAGCGGGTGTTGTTGATCCTGCTAAGGTGTGTCGTGTGGCACTTGAAAACGCTGCTTCTATTGCTGGTATGTTCCTGACAACAGAATGTGTTATCACCGAAAAGAAAGAGGATAATCCAGCTCCACAAATGCCTATGGGCGGTGGTATGGGTGGAATGATGTAATTCAACGCATAACTCATAATGTATAACTCATAATGCATTCTCAATAATGCATTGTGAATTAGAAATTATGAATTAAAGAAGAACTATCTTCCCGTCGGCGAAATCCGGTGGACATTTATATAAAGCCAAACCCTTGTAGTTGCAAAACTATGAGGGTTTTTGCGTTGGGGGAGGTTTTGAAGTGTTTTGGTTTGAAGTGTAAAGGTGTAATGGGTGAAAGGGGTGAAAGGGATGTTGGTGGAAGGTGTAGGGTTTAAAGTGTAAAGTGTAAAGTGTAAGGTGTAATGGGTAAAGGGATGTTGGGGAAGATGTCGGGTTTAAAGTGTAAGGGTGTAATGGGTGGAGAGTGTTTGGGTTTAAGGTGTGATGGGTGAATGGGATGTTGGTGGAAGATGTCGGGTTTAAGGTGTAAGGGTGTAATGGGTGAAGAGTGTTTGGGTTTAAAGTGTAAGTTGTAATGGCTAAAGGGATGTTGAGAGTACTCGGTGTAAAGTGTAAAGGTGTAATGGTTGGAGAGATGTTGGTGGAAGATGTAGGGTGTAATGGGTGAAGAGTGTTTGGGTTTAAAGTGTAAGGGTGTAATGAGTAGAGGGAGTTTGGTTGAAGGTGTAAAGTGTAAGGGGATGATGGATGGAAGGAAATGTTTAGAGTGTTTGAGTAAACATTACACCTTAACCCCTTTATTATACCTTTACACCTTTACACTTTCCACTTTCAACCATACACTTTCCACTTTCCACTTTCCACCATAAACTGTACACCATCCCTAGTTCTTCGCCTTCTGAGTAAACAGAATCATTTTAATCTTCAACTTGTTTCCGATGTCAATCACACTTACCACATCCTGCAGGTTGAGCGATTTGTCGGCATGAAGCAACACAATCATCTCTTCCTTTTTCGATTTGGTGGCCAGTGCTGCCGATAGTTCGGGTTCAATGGTTTCGAAAGTGATTTCCTTTTTTTCAATATAATACTTATGATCGGCTGTAACGGTGAGGTTCAGCTGCTTTTTTACCACTACATCTTCCGATGTTTTCGATTTCGGCAACAGTACACTGATGGTTGCCGGCGTTACCAGCGTTGATACGATTAGGAAGAATAACAGCAAGAAAAACATAATGTCATTCAAGGAGGCTGTGTACACCTCGGCTGTTCTTACCTTACGACGTTCGATTTTCATTCCTTTGTTTGGCTTAGTTGTGTTTTAGGCGTTTTGTCCGCGTTTGTAATTTCTGATCTCTTTCAGCAGATCGTTCGAAGCCTTGTCTATTCTCGACACTACTTTATCAATCCGTCCGTTGAGGATGTAGAATCCGGTGTAGGCAATGATACCCACAAACAAACCGGCACCCGAGCAAATCATCTTTTGGTATAAACCATCCGAGATGTTGGCAATGTTCAAGTCGTTGGTGATAGAAATATTATAAAAGATCTTGATTACCCCGAAGATAGTTCCAAGGAAACCCATCATGGGAGCAATGGATGCCGAAATACCCAGGTAGTTCATCGTTTTTTCCAGTTCGGTGATCTGTTGACGCGCTTCGGCTTGTAGTGCATCCTGAATTTCGTTGTCTTCACCGTAGCTGGCTTCCAAACCTGCAGTCAGCACTTTGGCATATACGGTTGGTTTTTCGGCACAGAACTTAATTGCTTTTTCTATTTTTCCTTCGGCTACAAATTCATTTACACGGGCAGTCCACAGCGGATCCAGCTTGCCCAGTATATTAATGGCTACCCAACGTTCGATAATAACGTAATTGGATATGATTAATAAAATGGAAAGAGGTAGTAAAACCCAGCCTCCTTTTAATAATAATTCAAAATAGTTTTGGTCATGAACCGCTGCTACGGCGGTATTGGTGGCTGCAGTAGCAGCCGGATTGGCAATAGAATCAGTAGTTACCTGAAGTAAAATAGAGAGTAAGTTCATCATTCGTAGAATTATATGTATTTTTATAATTATTCTTTTGCTTTAGTAAACGGGAATAACCTGCATTTATTTAATATGCAGTACAAAAATAGTGCAATTATCTCTGCGCGGTCTGCATTGTTAGTAATAATTAACGGCTTATTTCATACCCGAATATCCTATCTGGGTATTCTGTGCATGGCGTCATTCACCCATTTTTCCTGCGGTGGAACGACAATTGGAGGTTGTTCGTTCTTAATAATTTTATACAATACCACCACATCGCCAAAGTCATTGTATTTATCCACCGAACGTTCCAGCTCCTCAAACTTGTATTTTCCTGCATATTTCATCCTTATGCCGTCTATATAGTCTAGTCCGGTGATAAAATATCCTTCCTTGGGTTGCTCTTTGTCAAAGTTTTTGAAGTCATTGTTCAGGTAAAAGTTTAAACCGTACAGATTCATATACTTGTTTAAATCATTCATCACATACATTTTATGCTTGATGTTGTATTTCGATTGAATCTTTTCGGCAAAGTGGCGCGACGAATACGACGTTTTGAATGCCGGGTAGGCCTCCTGTTCCAGAAAAACCTGGGTACATACAAACAATGCAAGCGTAGCAGTCAGTATTAGTTTGGCTTTACCTTTTTTCAGCATATGGATACAATACAGAAAGGCAACCAGCAACAGTACCCAAACGACTGTGCCCGGTACGGAGTTTTCCTGAAATGCTCTGGACAATGTACCCACATCGCGCAGCGTTTTGGCATCGTGTACCAGTGGAGTGGCCACCTGCAGCAGGTTTACAAAATGAAAAATACCTACAAGCAGCAGCAACAGACCCGAAATTGTCAACACAATGTAGCTCATTATTCGTATCAGTAGGGGTTTTGCAGTCACCGCCCACTTATATAACAGCGTCAGCAGGTAAGCTGCAAACGGATAGGCGGGCATAATATACACACTTCGTTTGGACGACGGGATGGCATAAAAATCCAGTATGATCACCACCGACACGATGCTGAACAACGTCAGCTTATCCAGTCCGGCCAGTCGTTGCAACAGCGACGAGCGGAGGGTGACACGTTGTATCCTTTTTTTGAACGAAATGCTAAAGAGACTGAAGACTGCCAGCAACGACCAGGGCATAAAGCCCAACAGAATGGCGGGCAGGTAGTACCAAAATGGTCCTTTGTGTCCCAGTTCGTACGAGATACCCAGCTTAGCCTTGTCTTCACCCAAAAACCGACCGAAGTTCTCGGCATATACCAGATTCAGGAAATGCTCGCCACCTTGTTGGTAAGCCAGCACATACCAAACCAGCAGAACCGCCAGAGCAGGCAATGCCACAATCACATTTTTCAAAATGATGTTCCACAACGAATATCGACGCAGCAACAACAGATACAGTCCGAATACCAGACAAGGCAATACAATGCCCACCGGACCCTTAACCAACGCTGCCCCTGCCAAAAACACGGGAATAAGCCACGGATAACCCTTCAATCCTTTTTCTTCCCACTTAAACATAGAGATCAATGCCCCTATCATAAAGAAAGCAAGCGTCATGTCCACCCGCGCTTCTATGCCCGACCGGTGCATTTCGAAGCTTGTGAGGAGTATGATCGAAGTCAGTACAGCACGAAAAGCCGACACCCTTTTATATAGTAATGCGAAAAACATCATCACAATGCCTATCAGTCCTAAAGCCGATGGCAGGCGGGCGGTAGTTTCGGTAACGTGTCCTGCAGGGAGCGAGAACGCGGCTATAAACCAATGCATAAACGGAGGTTTATAAGCCACCTCGTCGGCGTAGTCCGACGGCAGCACCCAATTTCCCGTATTCAGTATGCAGGTGGCCACAGTGGCCTCGCGCGGTTCGCCTTTGGTGTAAAACTCCCCCTGTATTATCCAGGGCAAGGTCAGCAACATACTTACAAAAAGCACCAACAGGTAAGGGTACTTTGCATAAATAGCTTTAAAAGTGTCGGTTATTCTATCCATTGTTTTGTTGTTATTTGCCGCCAAAGATAATAGATTTCAATTAAATATCCGTCATACTATTCGTTTTAGCTGGTGCGTATGCATCCGTAAGCTGTGTCTTTTACGGCTTTTAGTCATTCTGTTGTAATAGCAAGGTAAGTATATTACAGTGCTCCGGTAGACATATTACAGTGCTCCGGTAGACATATTGCAGTACTCCGGTAGACATATTACAGTGCTCCGGTAGACATATTGCAGTGCTCCGGTAAGCATATTGCAGTGCTCCGGTAGACATATTGCAGTGCTCCGGTAAGCATATTGCAGTGCTCCGGTAGACATATTACAGTGCTCCGGTAAACATATTGCAGTGCTCCGGTAGACATATTACAGTGCTCCGGTAAGCATATTGCAGTACTCCGGTAAGCATATTGCAGTGCTCCGGTAAGCATATTGTACTACTCCGGTAGACATAATTTAGTATTCAAGTGAAAATATTGTGGTTGTCTGGCGAAGATAATACAGTACTCCGTTTTGCATTGTATTTGTTTTTACATATACAATATGCTTGTGTTTAAGTTTGTATTAATTGTAGTTTTATTTGTTTTTTAGTTGGAATAAGTACGATGTATTCCGGAATAAATGTGATATTATAGCTAATAAATAAAATAAAACGGAAATTTTTCGTCGAAATATTTGGTAATTCAAAAACTCTGTTTTATATTTGCAGCGTCATTACGTTAAGATACGTCTTATAAGGTGAACGTTTAGGTATTCTTTTAGAGAGAAATTCACATTTTTTATTAATACTAATACTCAAAAATTATGACCAGTAAACAACAAGCCAAATTAAAAATGTATTTAAACTTGCGGATATTTCTGCTTGCAAATCCGGCTATTTTAGCCAAACTTCCTAATGCCTCTGAGTTTTTAGCTGCACTCGATGCCGCCATTACTCAAATCCAAACCAACAGCGAACAACGGCAGTTAGCTGGAAAAGGGTTGGTAGATAATAAAAGTGAGCTGAAAGAACTCCTCATTACACTGATGATGGACGGATCGGCCAAGATGACGGCTTATGCCAAGTATATTCGCAATACCATTTTGCAGAAAGAAGTTAAGCTCTCCAAAAATGAATTGGATAATGTGAGCGGTCTTGATCTGGTTGAAGTGGCTAACGGGCAATATGGTATAATCAATACCCATCTCACCGAAACAGCACTTTATGGCTTAACTGCCGATACCCAGAAACAATATCGCTCGGCCATTGATGCTTTTGCTGCTGCCATTCCACAGCCACGACAGGCGCAAATGCAGGGACGTGAAAATACAGAACTACGCGATCAGGGATTTGATAAAGCCGATGATGCCGTCGACAATCTGGATAGTGTGGTCGAAATAGTCAAACTGTCTGAACCTGTTTTTTATGCAGGATATAAAAATGCACGTAAAATAATTGATCAGGGTTCCGGTTCGTTGCAGGTAAAAGGTACAGTTAGCGAAGCCGGTACCGACAAACCCATAGCCGGAGCAACACTTATATTCCGCCTGAGTGGTAATACCAAAGTAGTACTCGAAAAAGATACCGCCGACAAAGGTGGCTTTATGATCAAATCGTTGGACGAAGGTATCTACGAAGTTACCATTGTAAAAGTAGGCTTTCAAACACAAAAGATCACCGCAGTAGTCAATTGGAACGATCTGTGTGTGCTCGATGTAAAACTCGAAAGAGTCTGATTCACTAAAAATATTTCTGTTCACTGCCCGTTTATGTAGAAACTCTCCCATAATCTCCGGATATTGGGGGAGTTTTGAGTTATAGGTAGGGATATACGGCATAAATAAAATGGGATCAATTATGTGAATCAGGAATTGAAAGCAAATGTACATTAGTTCTAGTAAGTAGGACGAACAATTAAATGTCGTATATTCATTTGTGACAATTCATATTCCCACAAATTAATTCAAGAACTTATAAATACGACATTATATAAGTACGTGCTATGAATTAGTTTATATTAAAAACGCTGCATTAACCGCCCCCAACCCCCTCCCGATATAATCCCCGATTAATCGGGGCTATCGGAGTGCGATATGTGCAGAAAGAATCAACATTTGTACACGGCAAAAGTCCCCTAGGGGATTTAGGGGCGGTTTGAAAAATGTATTTCCTGCCCTGAGTCTCTAATGGAAACCTTATATAGTATAGTCTTTGAAAAAATTGAATGCTACATGCTATTCGTTTATTATATACTTCAGCCCACTTTCTCCATGGCTACAAACAGCCTCCTTTTTTACTACCTTTGCATTTCGAATAATTTATCAAACACATACAAAGACAGATGGAACAAAAAGACCTGCCTATAGCATTGGGAACCGAGAAAATAGGAAAATTATTAATGCAATATGCCATTCCGGCTATTATTGCCATGACGGCTTCGTCGCTGTATAACATCACCGATAGCATCTTTATCGGTCATGGAGTAGGAGCATTGGCCATCTCGGGTCTGGCACTTACCTTTCCGTTGATGAACCTGGCTGCTGCCTTTGGATCGTTGGTAGGTATGGGAGCTGCCACACTGATGTCGGTACGACTGGGACAAAAGGACTACGATACGGCCAATAAGATTTTGGGTAACGTGTTTGTGCTGAATCTGATCTTTGGTTTGGCCTACACAGTGGTAGTGTTGTCGTTTCTCGACCCTATTCTTTACTTCTTTGGTGCCAGCAGTGCTACGCTGCCTTACGCACATCAGTATATGGAAGTTATTCTGTTGGGCAATGTGGTAACACACATGTATCTTGGGCTCAATGCCATGTTGCGCTCCACTGGACGTCCGCAAAAAGCCATGTATGCTACACTCTTTTCGGTACTCATCAATATTGTGCTCAACCCTCTGTTTATTTTCGTATTCAAGTGGGGTATTCAGGGTAGTGCTTTTGCCACCGTCATCTCGCAAACAGCTATGTTGGCATGGCAAATTACAATCTTTAGCGACAAAAAGCATTTTATCCATCTGAAAAAAGGCGTTTTTAAACTGCAACGTAAGATTGTCGTCGACTCGCTGGCTATCGGGTTAGCACCCTTTTTAATGAATGCAGCTTCCTGCGTTATCGTAATCATCATCAACCAGGGACTTATTCGTCATGGCGGCGACCTGGCAGTGGGTGCCTATGGTATTGTGAATCGGGTGGTTTTCCTTTTTGCTATGATCACCATGGGCTTCAATCAAGGCATGCAGCCTATAGCCGGATACAACTATGGAGCCGGACAATACGCACGTGTAACCGAAGTGCTGAAAAAAACGATCCTGTTAGCCACCATTGTAATGACATCGGGTTTCCTGATTGGCGAGTTGTTTCCGCACGCTGTGGCTTCGATATTTACCGACGACCAAAAACTCATCGACCTGGCTGCCGAAGGCTTGCGCATAGTGCTTATCTTTTTCCCCATTGTAGGGTTTCAGATGGTAACATCCAACTTCTTTCAGAGTATCGGTATGGCAGGTAAAGCCATCTTTTTGTCTATGACCCGTCAGGTTTTGTTCCTGATACCCTGCTTACTTATCCTCCCGCAACTGTTTGGAGTCCGGGGAGTCTGGTTCAGTATGCCATCGGCCGACATAGCTGCCAGTCTGGTATCGGCATTTATGCTGATTTCTCAGTTCCGTAAATTCAAAAAACATGCAGCAGCGCAAAAACTCGAAAGCCTGTAGTCTATTGTCAATAGTCTATAGTCAACAGTCTTTACTCTTTTGTCTTTCTTCTAAATCTAAAAAATATAATAATATGAATGAAACCTTTGTAATCAATATTGGTCGCCAGTTAGGTAGTGGTGGCCGGCAAATAGGAGAGAAGTTATCTGCCGGGTTCGGCATTGCATACTACGATAAGGAGCTCATTCAGCTGGCCTCCAAAGAAAGCGGTTTGGGAAAAGAGTTCTTCGAAAAAGCCGATGAAAAATCAAGCTTTAGTTTTATCGGAGGATTGTTGGGCCTTCGTACCAATATCAACAACGAAGTATATGTAAACAATTACCTGTGCAACGAAACCTTCTTCAAAATACAAAGTGATGTCATTCGTGAGTTGGCAGGGAAAGAATCCTGTGTATTCGTAGGGCGTTGTGCCGATTACATTCTTCGCGACAATGCCCGTTGCATCAACATATTCATTACGGCAGATAAAGAAGATCGCGTCAGGCGTGTTGCCCAAACGTATCAACTATCGCTCGACAAAGCAGAAGAACTGATTGCAAAAACCGATAAAAAGCGCGCAGAATACTACAACTATTACAGCAACAAAGTATGGGGAGCTGCCGGATCATACCACTTGTGCATCAACTCATCTGTGCTGGGCATGGACGAAACCGTGGCATTTATCACGCAGTTTATCAAACAACGATTGAAATAACAAAATACCTAACTCATCAGATGACTTCAAGTAATCCGATGAGTAAAGGTTATTAAACAATAAACCCGCTGCAAGTCAAAACTTACAGCGGGTTTATTATATCTTATAACCCTGTTTAGCGGGTCGGTAATCAGAATCCGAAGCTCAATGCACTGATTTGTGTATAAATGGTACTGAATAAACCTACCAGTAAAATACCCAATGTACAAACTACCAAACTGATTTTTACCGGAACGTCGCTTTTTACAGCTTCTATCGGATTATCGTTTTTGTTCAGGAACATGGCTTTGATCACCAATAAGTAGTAGTACAATGAAATGATGGTGTTCAACAATGCTACGAATACCAATACATAATATCCCTGAGCGGCAGCTGCCGAGAATACAAAGAACTTACTGAAGAATCCTGCAAAAGGAGGAATACCTGCCAGTGAGAATAAAGCCAGCATCATCACAAAGCTCAGACGTGGGTTGGTTTGATATAAACCGTTGTATTCGTCCATGCGAACTTTACCGGTACGTTCTTCGATAACCGAAATAACACCGAAAGCAGCCAGGTTGGAGAACATATATACCAATACAAAGTAAACCAATGAAGCCATGCCCAACGCACTTCCGCTGATAATAGCCAACAGAATATATCCGGCTTGCGAAATAGACGAGAAAGCAAGGAAACGTTTCAGGTTTTGTTGACGGATGGCAAAGAGGTTAGCCACGGTGATACTGGCAATAGCCACTCCGTAAAGAATAGGTTGCCATTGATTGGACAGATTACCAAATACTTTTACCAACAGGGTAAACAATACAAACACCGCCGCACCCTTGGATATAACCGAAAGGTAAGAAGTAATATTTGTTTGAGCACCTTCGTATACATCGGCAGTCCACAAGTGGAAAGGAACCAGCGATATTTTAAAGAACAAACCAACGGCGAAGAATACAAATGCCATGATTTGAAGTGGTGTTCCGGTAATCAAAGTTGCCAGATCGGTAAAGTATAATGTTCCGGTAGAACCATAAATCAATGACATACCGAAAACCGAAATGCTCGAAGCAAATACAGCCGACAGAATGTATTTTGCACCTGCTTCAGCCGACTTGCGGTTGTATTTATCAAAAGCAACCAGTGTAGCCATCGGAATAGAAGCTGTTTCCAGCCCAATGAAGAACATCAGGAAGTTGCCCGACGAAATCATGAAATACATACCCAGTAGGGTAGAGAGTGTTAGAAAGTAAAATTCACCGCGTTTAATACGATTAGCATCTTCATTCAGAAACTTATGTGCCTGCAACAGTACAATTAATGTTCCTACGTTGAGAATGCTTTTTACGTAAGTCTGCACAGGTACATAGTGAAACATACCTCCTGCAATGACGAAAGCATCGCGCGGAACACAGTTGATAATGGTGTGTGCCGTCAAAAGTCCCAATGCCACCGGTTGGAAATACTTCAATCCCTTTTCGCCGGCAAATATATCGTAAATCAAAAGGAAAATCATCACCCCTAACAGTGAAAACTCTTCGCGCATTTGTAAAAAACTACTGTAATCCATTATATGAGTTGAATTGTTTAGTTGTTGATTTGTTTAGTTGTTGAACCTGAGTTGTGAACTTGTTTACTCGTCAACTTATATACTTGTTATTATTTAATCAATTGTCCGATTACCGGAAGAACGCTGTGATGAATCATATCCGACACCCAGAAAGGAGCTGAACCAAGTGCAAACATAAAGAACAACAAGGTTACTACCGAGATTCTTTCATACCAGGTAGCATCTTTCAATTCTTCATGATGTGGATCCTGCATTTTTCCTAATAAGAATTTACCAACCATACGTAAGATATACACTGCTGTAACAACAATAGAACTACAAGCAAGAATAGTCAATACACGGTGGAATGTATCGGTGTGTTGGAATGAACCAACGAAGATAGTCATTTCAGCAACGAACCCGCTTAAGCTTGGTAAACCCAATGAACCTAAGCCTGCAATTACAAAACATACACCCAGGAATGGAATCACTTTCATCAAACCACCCATTTCGGTAATTAAACGGGTATGTGTTCTACCATATATCATTCCGATTAAGGCAAAGAACAAGGCAGTGGTTAAACCGTGAGAAAGCATTTGTAAGATAGCACCGGTAGCAGCAGTTTCGTTCATCATCAGGATAGCAAACAATACCAATCCACAGTGACTTACCGAAGAGTATGCATTAATATATTTCAGGTCGGTTTGATGGATAGCAGCAAATGCACCATAAACCACACTGATACCGGTTAGCAATAAGAATATCCATGCCAGTTCATGAGCAGCTTCCGGCATCAGATACATAGCAACACGGAAACAACCGTAACCTCCAAGTTTCATCAATACTCCGGCGTGCAACATCGAAACGGCAGTAGGAGCAGAGGCATGACCATCAGGTGACCATGTATGGAAAGGGAACATAGCACCCAGTACACCAAAACCTGTAAAGGTAAGCGGGAAGAAATAATATTGTAGTTCTACCGGAATATGTAGTTTGGCAATTTCCAGAATATTCATGGTAGTTGCACCCGAACCGTAGTAAATTCCAAGAATACCAACCAGCAACAGTGCCGAACCACCCATCAGCATCAGGGTAAGTTTCATGGCAGCATATTCTTTTTTACCCGTTCCCCAGATACCAATCAGCAAATACATCGGTATCAAAGCTATTTCGTAGTACATGAACATGGTAAACAAGTCGGTTGAAATAAAGAACCCGTAAACTCCGATAGACAATAAGCTGAACCACAAGAAAAACTCTTTAGGTAGCGGATCAATTTTCCACGATGCAAATACACCGGTGAAAACTATGATCGAAGTAAGGATAAGCATGGCAACCGATATACCATCCACACCAACTGAATAGTGAATGTTGAAAGGAGCATACCAAACGGTATCGGCAGTGAAAACCATTGTAGCTAAATTGCCTGCTGCCCGCTCCGCAAAGTACATGTATGTCAATACACCGGAGAAGATCATTAAGAGTATTGCTCCCGTAGTCATGACGGACAAAAGTTGCTTCCGACTGTTCGAGAGGAACAAACCTGCCATCATTAAAACCGGAATGAGAACGAATAAGGATAAAAAGTTCATATTATAATTATTAATACTACCCCTAAGCCCTAAAGGGGGAAAGGATAAGTTAGTAATATTGTAAATAAATCAAAGACAAAACTAATAGATTTCCCCTATCGGGGACAGGGATCTAAAAAATAAGCACCAAAAGCGTAATTAAAAGAGTTCCCAACAGGAATACATAAGCATATTGTTGTACCTGACCCGACTGGAATCCTTTTATTTTCAAAGAAACCCATTGAGTAGTATTGGCAAATCCATCCATCGTAGCATCAATCACATGACGGTCGAACCAGGCCAATGGACGTGATACATTATTGAAGATAATTTTCTTGGTAATAAACAAGTATACTTCGTCGATATAAAAACGATGCGAAGCAGCTTTGTGCAATCCGGCAAAAGTTGTAGCCAGTGTTCCCGGTATTTTGCTTTCTTTGCGATACATAATTGTTGCAACCAGAATGGCTATAGCAGCAATCACCACACTCATGGTAGCTACCATCGGATCTAAATGAATATCGTAGTTAGCTCTGTCGCTTGTTACAAAGTGGCCGAAAGGAATAAATCCGGCAACACAGGTAACTGATGCTAAAAACACCAATGGGAAAGCCATGGCAAACGGAGATTCGTGAGGAGTGTGATGTTCGTGACCGTGTTCTGCTTTATGTTCTTTACCCCAGAAAATATTGAAGTACAAACGGAACATATAAAATGCAGTTAATGCAGCAATGAATGTCATGGTTGCACCCATATACGGACTGAATTCGTAACATGATGATAAGATTTCATCTTTACTGAAGAATCCCGAGAAAGGAGGAATACCTGCAATAGCCAGACAAGCAATCAGGAATGTCCAGTTTGTTATCGGCATATATTTGCGAAGTCCGCCCATATCTTTCATCTCGTTGCTGTGAACGGCATGAATTACCGAACCGGCACCCAGGAATAACAAAGCCTTGAACATGGCGTGTGTGAACAAGTGGAACATGGAAGCCATATAACCAAGTCCTTCGTGGCTACCATAGCCCGAAACACCCAATGCCACCATCATAAAGCCAATTTGCGAAATGGTGGAGAATGCCAATACACGTTTAATATCGGTTTGTACGCAAGCAATAACTGCCGCAAACAAGGAAGTGAATGCACCCACATAAGCAATGGCATGTAATACTTCAGGAGTTTGAACTTCGTATACCGGGAAGAAACGAGCAACCAGGAATACACCGGCAACCACCATGGTTGCAGCATGAATCAGAGCCGATACAGGAGTAGGACCTTCCATAGCATCCGGTAACCAGATATGTAAAGGGAACATAGCCGATTTACCTGCACCACCGATAAAGATCAGTGCCATTGCCCAGCTTAGTACCGAGAAACCCATAAAGCTAACACCGGTAGTAGCTGCAAATACGCTAGCATTACCCGAAGTTAATATGCCAAAATCAAATGTTTTGGTGTAGAACGAAAGAACCAGAATACCGATCAGGAAAAACAAGTCGGCAAAACGGGTAACGATAAATGCTTTTTTAGCAGCAGCCACAGCTGAAGCTTTTGTATAATAGAATCCGATCAATAAGAAAGACGAAACGCCCACTAATTCCCAGAAAATATACATTTGAAAGATATTGGTAGCAACTACCAGTCCCAACATAGAGAAGGTAAACAACGAAAGGAACGCGTAATAACGTTGGAATCCTTTTTCACCATCCATGTAACTTAAACTGTAGATGTTTACCATAAATGATACGGTAGTAATCACCACGAGCATCATCACCGAGATAGGGTCAAGTAAAATACCTAAATCGATATGCAGAAATTCGGAAAACTGAATCCATACGGTATTAAAAGGAATCACTTTTTCGTATACGCCGGCAACCTGATGCATGCTGAAATATTCCCAGGCCGTGAAGTAGGAGAGGGCGGTGATAATTCCTAAAACAATAGTTCCGATTGTTCCGGCTACTTTGGGCTTCCATTTTGAATCTACCAGTCCCAACACGATGAAACTAAGAAGAGGAAGTACTAAAATCAATAATGTATATTGCATGTTTTATAATTATAAATTATGAATTATTAATTGTGAATTAATAAGACTATTCTTTCATTTGATCCAGCGTACCAACTTCTACACTGCTTAAGTTTCGGTAGATATTGATGATGATAGCAATGGCTACAGCAGTTTCGCAGGCAGCAATGGCTATGGTGAACAGCGTAAAGTAAAAACCTTCCAGATGTCCGGGATACAGGTAGCGGTTAAACACTACGAAGTTGATATCAGCCGCGTTTAGCATCAGTTCTATCGAAATTAAGATCATCAGCAAGCTTTTACGCGATAAAAAACCATATACTCCGGCAAAGAACATAATCAAACTTACACCCAAGTATGCTTCCATTGGAATTTGTCCGGCAAAAATGTTATTTAAAATATCCATATTTTTAAGTTGAAAATTATTCGTTGATAGTTGATAGCTTTTATTGTACAATCTGATTGTCCACTGTTCACTTTCAACTATAAACTGTTATTTATCGTTTTCTTGCAATCATAATAGCACCCACAATACAAGCCAACAGTAAGATACTGATAGTTTCGAAAGGTAGTAAGTACTGATATTTATCGGTTCCCATCATGGTGTGACCTAACTGTTGAGGAGTTAAATCGCTTTGTGCTACCAACGACGAAACTTTTTTTACATTATAATAAATGATGTGTGCGCAAAAAGCAAGTCCGGCCAATGCAGTGAGTCCGGCTGCATAACGTCTTACGGCTAATTCCTTCTTTAAGTCTTCACCGGGTCTGTTGGTAAGCAAAATGGCGAAGATAAAGAGCACCATTACACCACCTGCATAAACAGCTATCTGAACAGCGAATAAGTAATTGTATCCCAACAGGAGGTACAAACCGGCTGTGCCGAGTAATACGAATAATAAATAAGTAGCAGAGCGGATAATGTATTTTGAAGTTACAGCCATAACTGAGAAAACGGCTATTACCACTGCTAAAATGAAAAATATAATTTGTTGTGCCATAATCTTATGTCGCCGGACTACTATAAAAGTTTCCGGACTTGGTTATATTTTAATTATAAATTATACATTATGAATTATGCATTCGGTTCTGTAGGTTTCACCTCTTTTTTCTTTTCGCGTATCTTCGAACCTTCGTGATTCAGTTGTTGTTTCAGCTTGTCGCGTGTAAACACCGCATTTTCGAACGTATTTTCGAATTTGATGGCATCCGAAGGACAAGTAAGCACACACAGGTTACAGAAAGTACACATTCCCAAATCCCAGTTGTAGGTATCCAGAATCTTTTTCTTTTTACCGTCTTCGGTTTCGATGGTTTTGGAAGTAACCCGGATAGTCCCGTTCGGACAGTTCATCTGGCAAATACCGCAGGAGGTACAAGCATGCTCATTATTTTCGTCATGAGGCATAGTCAATTCGCAACGGAAACGATCCGATATAACGAGGGTGTCTCTGTTTTCGGGATATTGTTGTGTTACTTTCTTTGTCCACAACTCTTTCCAGGTTTCACCCATACCTGTCAGCAATGATTTGATGCCGGTGAATAAGCCTGAAAAATATTTTGATACTGAACTCATTTTATCTAATTTATAATTCTAAATTCAAAATTCATAATTTGCAATTGACAATTCGTAATGAATTATCAAATTGTACTATTTAATTCTCCTTGGACGATTTAGCTGGTTTTAGAATAAACCGGGGAATAAATCGGTTAAGGTTAATCCTGTCAATACTAAAATCACCATCACCAATATATTTACCAGGTTGATTGGCAACAGATATTTCCATTCCAGATTCAATAACTGGTCGATACGTAAACGTGGGAATGACCAACGAACCCATAAGCTCAGGAAGATCAATACGGCTGTTTTTGCGAAGAACCAGATATAAGTAGGAATATAAGTCATGATTTGATTAAAACCATCCCATCCATGTACCTGTATTGGTAAGTATCCGCCCAGGAATACGGTAGTGGCAATAGAAGCGATGATAAACATGTTCAGGTATTCGGCCAGGTAGAAGAACCCGAACTGAAGACCCGAGTATTCGGTGTGATAACCGGCAGTTAATTCCGATTCAGCTTCCGGTAAGTCGAAAGGTCCGCGGTTTGTTTCGGCATGTCCTGAAATCAAATAGATTACAAAGGCAATAATCGACGAAATATGTCCGTTGAAAATGTTCCAGCAATAACGTTGTCCTTCTATCATTTCGGAAAACTGCATGGTTCCTGCCAACACCACGATGGTCATCAGAGCAAATCCTGCAGATAATTCGTAACTTACAAACTGAGCACCACTACGCATAGCACCAATCATGGAGTATTTGTTATTACTTGACCAACCGGCCAGCAATACACCGATGATACCCAAGGATGAAACAGCTGTTACATATAGTACACCGATGTTGAAGTCGATGGCATGAAGTCCTTTTCCGAAAGGTACCGCTCCGAAGGTAAGCATAGAAGCCACAATCATAAAGAAAGGAGCCACGAAGAATAAGAAACGATCCGAACGGTTGATTTTTATAATTTCTTTCAATAAGATCTTAATCATGTCGGCAACACTCTGTAAGAGTCCCCATTTACCAACACGATTCGGACCGAAACGTGCCTGAAAGAATGCGGTTATTTTGCGTTCGGCATAAATAAGGATCAATGCTATTACGGCATAAGCAGCCAACAGAACAACAGCTACCAAAACAAATTCAATGAGTAATACCCAGAATTCAGCTAAACTACCTCTCAGGGTAGCGTCTAACCAACTTGTCAGGTTACTAATTTCTAACGGTTGTGAATAATTTAATGACATATATTTATTTTATAAATACGAATTTCTCGAATTAAAACTAATGACTGGATTTTTAATAACGCCGAAGGCTACTATCACGAACGAAGTGAGTAAATATCACCGCAGGTAACTATCGCCGGAGGCTATTATCTGTCGATATCCGGAATTACATAGTCCATAGACCCCCCGATGCCGATAAAGTCTGAAATCTTTTCGTTTTTGCAAATCAACGGCATGGCTGATACCAATGCCATAGAAGGCGAACGGAATTTCAGGCGGTATGGAGTTTTGTCGCCACGGCTTTCGATAAATACACCGAACTCACCACGACAAGCTTCAACACGCGAGTAATATTCTCCTTCCGGAAGTCTCAGGATTGGTTTCACCTTCGCACAGATATCGCCGGCCGGAATATTGTCGATCAATTGCTCAATGATGTGCAGCGATTGTTCAATTTCGTCCAGACGGTTC
>Ga0302164_10000103_pt1 | contig 33251 bp, 22 predicted proteins | sample I_Fen_E3_1_FD_193500 | JGI IMG/M metagenome (GOLD analysis project Ga0302164, IMG submission 193500) | Peat permafrost microbial communities from Stordalen Mire near Abisko, Sweden - I_Fen_E3_1 | ecosystem: Environmental > Terrestrial > Soil > Wetlands > Permafrost | place: Sweden: Abisko...
TCCCACAAACCCACCGGCACACCAATAACCAGTGCCGGACGTACTTTGCCTTCCTGAATCAGTTCGCCCAACCGCACCAAGGCTGTAGGTGCATTGCCAATAACAAAAATCCGGGTATCGGGATCTTCTACCGCTTTTTCGATGCCCAGAATAGATCGGGTAAGCCCTTTTTCTTTCGACTGAGTAGCCACTCCGGCATCGTCCACATACGTATACAACTCACAATTCAGTTTTTTCAACATCGGTTTGCTTACTCCGGCTATGATCATGCGTGTATCGCTGTAAATTTTACAACCCGCAACGAGGGCAGCCACCGCCGAGGATACGGCACCGGACTGTATTTCGGTAATGCGTGCGTAATCAAAATCGGCAGTAGTGTGCACCACCCGCTTCACAATGGGAGCCAACTCCGGCGACAGGTTTAAATGCCCTAGCTCTTCGGTTATGATCTCGAAACTCCGGGTTTCAATATCCGCCGGATTCAGTATTATATAGTTTTTTGCATCCATAAGTCAATTATTTGGTGATAAAAAATGGGTTCGGACCAGAAATGGAAGTGCGCATAACCGCCCAGCACATTTTTATATTTCAAGCCACACGTCCAGCTTTTATTTTTTTCGGGTTTAGTGAGCTGATAACTCATTGTATAATTCGGTTCTTCCGCAGCCGGAACAATCCGTGAACGGTGAAACTCGTGTGCGCGGGTCACAGATTCATTGTAGCTCACATTGCAATATCCAAAGCGTTGCAAGCGTGCAGTCATCTGTACCTTGCAGTTGAATGCTCCCACCATCGGATTAAAATGACCTCCGCCATCTTCAATTCCCTCCGTCAGGTACATCAATCCGCCACATTCGGCAAAAATGGGTAATCCCCACACAGCAGCCGTTTTCATTTCCTGCAGCATGCTTTTATTTTCGGATAATTCTTTGGCAAATACTTCGGGATAACCGCCACCTATATAAATTGCATCAATATCAGGCGGTAAACATGCATCGTTCAACGGACTAAAATAAATCAACTCAGCTCCGTTCTCTTCCAGCAGTTCCAGATTATCCTGATAATAAAACTGAAAAGCCTTATCGCGCGCCACAGCTATTCGCAATGAGTTCAGATCCCGTTTCCAGGGCTGCGACACGGCTGTATCGATAGGCAAACCCTGAGCTTGTGAGGCTATTTGTTCCAAAAGCGCTACATCGATGGTTTCTTTCAGCAGGTCGGTGAGTTTCTGAATCCGGAGATCAAGATCCTGCACTTCTGTAGCCTGAATCAGTCCGAGATGACGACTTTCGAGCGATATGTCGCTGTTGGTCGGCAGGTAACCCACACAGGGCACTCCGGTATGTGTTTCGATATACTTTTTCAGAAAAGCATAACTATCGGCGTTGGGCACATGATTCAGTATCACTCCCGCCACATTCACCTGCGGGTCAAAATGCTTAAAGCCGCTGACAATAGCCGCCACACTCTGATACATACTTTTGCAACTTACCACCAACAGCACAGGCAGTGCGAGCAACTTGCTTAATTCGGCAGCACTTCCGGTGGCTTCGTCGCCCATGCCGTCGTACAAACCCATTACCCCTTCCACCACCGCAAAATCTTTCTTTTCGGTATGTTTGGCATACAGATGATTGATCACCTCCGGCCTCATCAAAAATGTGTCGAGGTTGTAAGACGGTGTGCCCGTTACCTTCCGGTGAAAAGCCGGATCGATAAAGTCGGGACCCGTTTTGAATGGAGCAATCTTGTGCCCCCGTCCGGCCAATAAGCTCATCAAGCCTATGGTGACGGTGGTTTTTCCACATCCGCTGTTTGTTCCTGCAATGACTATTCCTCTCATGCGCGGGTATTTATATATTTTATCAGTTCATCCATCGTCTTCGGATTCTTTGCATCAGTGTTCAGGGCTTTAAACACCTGCAATATAAACGGAAGCTCCAGTTGACTTTGTTTCAAGAGTTCCTCGTTGGCAAACACTTCGTTGGGTGTTCCCTGCCCTACCACACGGCCCTTGTGCAGCACGACCATCCTACCTGCCCACTGATAGGCAAAGTTCATATCGTGGGTGGAAATGATAATGGTCTTACCGGCTTTATGTAGTTTTTCGAGCAATACAATAATCTCTGCAGCATGAGCCGGATCGAGCCCCGCAGTGGGTTCGTCGAAAATGATAATCCGCGGATTCATTGCCAGCACCGAAGCAATCGCCACCCGCTTTTTCTGTCCGTAGCTCAGCAAATGAGGCGGGCGATCTTTCAAACTCTCAATGTCGAGTGCTGCCAGAGCACTGTCAACCCGCTGACGCACTTCGTCGCGCGACAACTCCATATTCAGCGGACCGAAAGCAACTTCTTCGTACACACTGGCCGAGAACAGCTGACTGTCCGGTTCCTGAAATACGATACCCACCTGCTGACGCAATGCCAGAAGTTCACGCTTGCTGTATCCTGTTTTTTTTCCATCAAAAAAATATTCACCCTTTCGGGGTTTCAATATACCATTCAGCAACAGAAACAGGGTAGATTTTCCTACACCATTAGCTCCTGCCACCACCAGTTTCTCGCCTTCGGACACCGAAAAACAAATATCGTCAATAGCTGCTGTGCTATCGGGATACTGGTAGCTGATGTTTTTCAGTTCAATCATTTGTTAGTTACGAGTTACGAGGGTTTAGTTACAAGTTAATAATTGAGTTCGGAATAAGCCCGGATTCATTTTTCAAATTATATAAGTAATGGAACGAATATATTGTATCATTTTAATTTTTCAAAGACGATACTATTCAACATCCCCTTTAGGGGCTTGGGGTGGAAAATACATTTTAAAACCACCACAAATTATCTCCCTTCGGTCGCTGACCGTTGGTTCCACTGAAGGAGACTTAAATCATCCCGAACTCAGACTAATAAGATTGCCCTTTGCCCAATCAAAAAAAAGATTCCCAGCAGCGCAGCAAACAGTATTACCGATACCAGTATAAATCTTTTGCCGGTCTCCCATTCCGCAGGCAAGCTGTATATTCTTCCGGTATATCCGCGCGATTCCATGCTGTGAAACAATTGTTCGGCGCGTACTCCGGCCAGTATAAACGCACTTCCGCCCAGTTGTGCTGTCGACCGAAGACTTGTTTTCAGGTTGCGATGCCCCATCCGGCTTTTTTGCGCTATATAAATGCGCTGCGCCGTGTCCGACAGGATAAAGATATTGCGGTAAACAAGCACCATCAGGTCCAGTACTACTTCCGGCACGTTGAGTTTGCGCAGCACATATATCATATCCGAAATGCTTGTATTCAGTACCAATGCATATAAAACCGCTATGCCCGAAAAGCTTCGGAATAAAATCAACAGCCCCTGTTGCAAGCCCGCTTCACCGACTCCGAAAGTGATTGCACCTGTGTTCAGACTGAATAGAGGATGGACCGGATTTAGTTCCAACACCACCGATAAACTTCCCAACAGCACAAAACCGGCCGGGATAGCCATCAGACGCAACAAGCGCCACAACGATATGCGAACCGTGAACACCGTAATAGTCAAAAATACCAACAGTTCAATACCCGGAAACAGTACCGAATGACTGCTTAAGCCCAACACAGTATACAGCACAAACCATCCCAGTTTATACCCGGGATGTACCTTACGTATCCGACTTTGTATAGGATAGCAATCGAAATAATGCACCGTCAAGCCTTTTTATTTTGTTGTTTTCCTCTGGAATAGCCAATATAATAACCCAAAACAGACGCACCAATAGCAGCCTGCAAGGCAAAAAATGTAGAGACAATCTCCGGACTGTCGAACAGTTTCACACCTTCAAACCAGGGCTTGTAGTTCTTATCAATGCCTTGTACCATCGAAACGGCTTTGTCATCCGTGCCAGCAAACTCAGCGTGTTGGAACATTACCAAAGGTAAACTCACCAAAGCCACAATCACGATAACCATCCATCCATATTTACGAATTGTCTTCATTTACTCCGGTTGTTTTGATACATGCAAAGCCGTCAGCTCTTCCGCATTGTGCGACTGAATAAAATTAAACACCATCACCGAGATGAATCCTTCCACCACCGAGAGTGGCAGTTGTGTTATTCCAAAAACACTAATGAACTTGATAAACGAAGCCAGGATAGATCCGTTAGTTCCCGGAAATGCCACAGCCAGTTGAAAAGCCGTCACGCAATAGGTAAACAGGCTTCCTAAAGCAGTAGCCAGAAAAACGGTTACCGATCGGTTAACTTTCAGTTTTGTGAATAGCCTATATATGCCCCACGACAAAAATGGTCCGCAAATTCCCATTGAACATACGTTGGCTCCTAGCGTGGTAATGCCTCCGTGTGCAAGCAGCAAAGCCTGAAACAGCAGTACCACCAGCCCAAGCACCGACATGGTAGCCGGTCCGAACAAAATAGCACCCAGTCCGGTGCCCGTCATGTGCGAACAGCTACCGGTTACGGAAGGTAATTTCAGTGCCGACAACAAAAAGGTAAATCCTCCCGCCACGCCCAGCAATATCTTGATCTTACTATTCAGTACTACTTGCTTTTTTATGGAACGGATGCCCCAAATGATAAAAGGAATATCAACAATGTACCAAAGCAGACACCATTGCGGAGGCAAAAAGCCCTCGGCAATGTGCATGGCATACACCGATTGAGGCACGAGAAGCATTATCAGCAACCCTGCAACAGCTATTTTTCGAATCGGTTTATTCATTTGGACTCTACTTCTTCAATCCGCTTAATCAGAATATCACCCAAAAGCGGCTCGAAGCCAATGGGGCGACCAAACTTAAAGTTCAGATGAGGATAGAGGGCTTTTTGTTCTTCTAAAATTTCGGGAATGTCCAGTTTAATATGATTTCCCATAAATAGGAAATAAGGAATGACTGCAATATCGGTAACTCCACTTTCTGATAACTCTTTCACAACGGTAGGAATATCCGGCTGAGAAAGTTCCATAAACGCACCTTTTACCTCAGTGGAGGTATAACGACTACTTACCAGTTCTACTACCTGATGAAATTCAGCAACGGCATCTTTCGACCGACTACCATGACTCACAATGAGTACAGCTTTTTTAGTTTCCATGTTTTCAATATATATAGGCACTACTTGTGTCGAAAAACGGACACAAAAAATGCGGAGATAAAAAATCATTTTTCCCGATGAAGCAGCCACGTAAAATAAAAGGATGAAAACAGAGGAGCATCTTGAACTTGAGTCCTTTATCTTCGCTTTTTTTCCCGAAAGCTACGAATTATATTTGGAGGCAGGTCTTCTGGCTTGTCCTGTCTTAGCGGCCTTCCCATCCCCGTGGGGGACAGTGGCTAGAGTGTTGCTAAAACGTCTTTGTGGACTTACAGCTACGGGAATAGCTCCTGAATTAAACAGGATTCCCTTTTAATCCCATGTTTCGAATGTATCGAAACGGGAACCAACAAATTTTGTGTTGCAAAAGTAGAACAATAATTTGATAGAATCAGCAAACATCGATCATCTTTTGGATGAAGACAAAAAGCTTAGTATCTTATTTATTTATGAATATGATATTTAGCAATAAAATATTAACCATTTCTCATACAAAGTTTAGCGATTCATCGAGGTCGGGGGTTTAATTGTCAATGCAAGATATCCGGTTATTTATTCAAACTCAGTCCCCGAATTCGTTTCGCGATCGTAAAGTTGGGTTATACGAATGTAAAGTTGCTTTCGCGGTCGTAAAGTTGCGTTATACGAGCGTAAAGTTGCTTGCGCGGTTGTAAAGTTGGGTTATACGAATGTAAAGTTGCGTTATACGAGTGTAAAGTTGTCTCCGCGGTCGTAAAGTTGGATTATACGAGCGTAAAGTTGCTTTCGCGGTTGTAAAGTTGCGTTATACGAGCGTAAAGTTGCTTCCGCGGTTGTAAAGTTGGATTATACGAGCGTAAAGTTGCTTTCGCGGTTGTAAAGTTGGATTATACGAGCGTAAAGTTGCTTTCGCGGTTGTAAAGTTGCGTTATACGAGCGTAAAGTTGGCTGCGCGGTTGTAAAGTTGGATTATACTAGCGTAAAGTTGCTTTCGCGGTCGTAAAGTTGCGTTATACGAGCGTGGAGTTCTTAAAATCTGCCTTCGAGTGGCTTAATCTGCTAAGAATTTCCAATCCTTCGTACCATTCGCCATAACCCGATAGGCTATTGATATGTCCGGCTTCGCCAATATTGATAAATTCGCTACCCCACTGGTTGGCATAATATGCTGCCCGCTCAATGCTCATCCACGGATCATTGGTGCTCGCCACCAGTACAGTGCGAAAAGGGAGGAGTTGAATAGGAGTTTCCGTTGTCAAAATATTATCGACTTTATTCCGAATCACATCTACATCCGGCGGAGCTACCAGCAACGCAGCTTTCACCGGGCGGTTATAGCGTTTTGCCCACTCGGCCACTGTAATGCAGCCTAAACTATGTGCCACCAGTACCACCGATTCGGGGTCGTATCCGGCAATGGCCTTATCAATATTATCAGCCCATTCCTCTATGTCTGGATTATCCCAGTCACGTTGTTGAATTCTGTGAAAGTTTGGTTGAGTACTCTCAATCCATGTTTGCCAATGGTCGGCGCCTGATCCCTGGTAGCCGGGAATTATAAAATAGTTTGTCATAGTTGTATATTTGATACTGCAAAGATACTATCCTGACAATAATTTTGAAATACCATTTATCAGGCATTTTTGTACCATAACTAAGGTATTATCCCGCTATAGACAATTAAAAAGCCGTCCGAAGAAAATATTCTCCGAACGGCTCTCAACTAACAACAAAAAAATGAATATAATCAGAAAAATATTATATAGTCAAAGCCAATCTGCCGAATACAAAGCGACCATTAAAACCGAATTGCTGGCTGGTACGAGAGTAAACAAAGTATCCTGCTCCGGTATTTCCTCCAATTGTTTTATCAGGATAAACATCCAATAAATTATTGGCTCCGATAGTTGCTTTTAAATCTTTAGTGACTGCGTAACTTACACTCAGATCGGTCACTATTTTCGCCCCGAATGTTTGTTTATCGGCTGCAATATTGGTCGCAGCATCCACCTCTCCAAAATACACATTTCGCAGAAAAACATCCCACTTCCGGATACCATAATTCAATGACAAGTTTCCTTTTACGCGTGGAACGGCCGATTCAAGATAAGTCCGACTGGCATTGTCGAGGTAAATAGATTCTTTGCCAGCCAGCTTGTCCGAAGTATGTATATCTCCCACAATATTTGTTTTCACAAAGGTGCCCGACAAATCAGCATGAAGTACGCCCGGTCCTACATGGTTGGTATAAGAAAGCACAGCATCTATTCCTTTTGTGTCAGTATCAATAGCATTAGCAAAGAAACGCGCACTCGATGCACCGGCCTGATTTAAGATGGCATAAATTTCCTTATCCTGTGCGGTAGCGGTGGCAGCATTGCTTCCGGTGAATTGTCCCGTGTAAATAATGCGATTATCAATATGAATGTAATATCCGTCTACCGTAAGTTTAAACTTACCAAACTGCCCCGTAACACCGGCACTGTAGTTAATGGAAGTTTCCTCTTTCAACTTGGGAATGCCCAGCAATTGTGCCACCCGGCTATCGTTGGTAAAAGTTCCCGATTGTACAATCACGCCATCGGTAAACACACTGGAAGTAGCACTAAAATAACGTTGTTGCAATGACGGTGCACGAAAACCCGTATTAGCCGCAGCACGAACTGCCCAATTATCATTAAGCTTGTAACGCGAAGCTACTTTCCAGTTCAGGGTCGAGCCAAAGTCGGAATAATGCTCAAACCGCAAAGCCCCTGTAAGTAACCAGGCCTTTGTAAAGTTCAATTCCAGATCGGCGTAAGCAGCGGCAGAGGAACGTGTTGCTACTACCGCGTTTTCAGGACGGAATCCGGGGAATGCCTGTGCTCCTCCGGCATAGGCTTTAGCATTGGCCGCAAATAATGTTTGAATATTTCCGGCAACGTCCGAAACAAGAATATTGTTTCCGTTACCGTCTACGCCAAGCTTAACAGCTTTGCCATAATCTCTATACGATGCTTCTTCGCCGGCAATGATCTGATACTTTTCGTATCGATGCTCTACACCAAATGCTGTATTCAGTCCACTCAGCACATCGAGCTTTCGATTAAGGTCGAGGTTAGTGGTATTCTGGATGAACCGATACCCCCCATCCTGAAAGCGTGTAGGCGATTTGGCCAGTAAAGATGCATTCAAACTGTTTGACGTTACAAAATCAATCGCATTTTGCCCGTAAGTGTTCGACAAATCTACATTCCATTCCGATACTTTTCCACGCAATCCGGTTGCAAAGGAGCGGTCCTGATTATCGGTATTAATCAATGGCAAAAATCCGTCGGGATAAATCGAAGCAATGTTTTGCGTTATCTGTGCCGGCTGACGACGGAAAGCAGCCGATTCGCCGTTACGATAATTCAATCCACCAAAAGCATAAAACTCTCCACCGGCAGCTAACGGTAGTACACTATTGAAAAACAACGATCCACCACTGTTTTTCGACTGTCCGATACGGGACACATAATCAGCCCGGGTTTCGCCACGACGTTTCAGTTCTGCGTCTGTAATATCCACACCGGTAGGATTCGGATATAGCGTAGGGTTATTATAATCGGTAAAGATAGTTCCGGTAAATTCTTTCTGACGATTAGTAGGGTTACGATAATCATACGAACCCGCCAGATTGATAAAACCTCCTTGTTTCCCTATTGGGAAACCAATATTCACATTGGCCTGGGTTGTAGCACCATCAGCTGTATTTTCTGAGTTCTTTGAAATATAAGCCCCGCCGGTTAAAGTGGCTCGTACCTGATCTACATTATCTTCCAACACGATATTAATTACGCCTGCAATAGCATCCGAACCATATTGAGCGGCAGCACCATCGCGCAGAATTTCAATTTTCTTGATAGCCGAAGTTGGTATAGCATTCAAATCGGTCCCTACCGAACCCTTCCCGAACGTTCCATTAATATTGACCAGCGAAGTTGTATGCCGGCGCTTCCCATTTATCAATACCAATACCTGATCTGGGCCTAAACCGCGTAAAGAAGCCGGATCAATATGATCAGTTCCATCGCTGATAACCTGTGTGTTTGAGTTGAATGATGGGGCCACATAATTCAGAATCTGATTCAACGATAATTGAGGAACATCCCTCAACACTTTGCCGTCAATAATATCCACCGGAACTGTAGTTTCCAGTCGCGAACGGGGTAATGCCCGTGACCCAAGCACCACAACTTCATTCAGTTCTGTTTCTGAGAGAACAAAATCGATGGTTTGTGTCTGATCTTTTTCTATCTGTACATTTTTTTGTTGCGAGTTATAACCAGCATAACTGGCTTCGAGTGTATAGGTCCCGGGCCTTAGTTTTAGTTCATAAAAGCCGTTTTCACCAACCGTAGCACCCAGACCTGTACCTTTTACATGGATATTACTACCGGGAAGCGTCTCTTTCGAATCAGTTATTTTTCCGCGCACAGTAACTTGCTGCGCAGAACTTAATGTGATAAAAGTCAGCAACAATAGAATGACTGACAGTTGTTTATTTGTTTGTAATATAGTTTTCATATTCTTATTCGTTTAAAAAAATGGATATAATTATCGATTTGCGGTCTGAAATCAGTACCACAAAATAATGAATATTCGGAAATGTTATTTAGTTTAGAAAAACGGTTGTACGCAATGGCAATAAAAGAAAAAGAGCACTACAAACCGCTATATAAGAGAAAGAGAAAATCAACAGCAAATGCAACAGCACATTCGCATCGGAGATAAAGGGGTAGTAAGTTGGGTTGAAAATAAATATGTATTGCGGAGCATCTGTACGACCGCACGCCCGCTTTGCCAGAAATCAGGTATGGTTTGCGTAATGGAATAACTTACTTTTTGCATGCTATAGTTTTTTTTGATTAGTATTGGTACTTATCACGACTGAATAGTAATCAGCATTAATGTATCTTTCGATAATGCAAAAATAGTTGATAGAAAGTGGTACTAAAATACCCTTTGTATGGCATTTTTATACCCTGTTTAGGGTATGATTGGGATAATTGCAGCCGATTACATCATATAGCAACGTATCGGATGTGGATAATGAATGATTATAGGTGGAGAAACATAAGCCAAGATAAATGGAAGTACTTATGGGGAGAATGGACAGTATGGATTGTTGAATGAAAGAAACAGGTATTAAGCAGGTGAAGCAATATGCTGTCGTATTTTCTTTCTGAAAAAATAATATTGCTCTTAGGAAGCTTTTACGCTCTTTAAATCATGATTGAAAAGGGCAATATTATCAACGAGGTTCAAGATTTTTGCCCATTCCACATTATTTAGTTACTTCCATCTAAATAAGAGCAAGGCATAAAAAACATGCCTTACTCTTCTAAAATTATAAATATACTACCACCATGGTGATGAAATTAAAACCGAACGCGAAATACAGCAGAAACTGAAGCCGAACAAGTATTCTGTCATCAGATATTGTACGAAAGTTGAACTACATGGAGCATAGGTATCAAAACCGGTAACAAGCTGGTTTTTGCAAGTTCCTTTTGTTCCGATTCATATTACAGAAATTATTCAGTGCCTTACAAACCAAAAGTATTTTGATACGACTCACTCACGAATTTATCTACCCAGCTGTAGAACGTAGTAAGTTCTTTTTCATTGACAACTCCCGCGGCACGCCATTTATTCTGATAAATCAGTGCCTGCGCCCGCACTTGTTTTTCGATGGGAATAATCCGTTGCATAATTCCTTTCTGATCCTGAGTGAGCAGGGCAGCCAGATTAATATAGTCGGCTCCCTCCCCTCTCTGGATCGGGAAAATCTGTTTTTTTAATTGCAGCGACCAATCGTTCAGTTGTGCTTTTCCGGTTTTAGGATCCACTTGCAGTATTTCAGGTAGCTTCAAACCGGGAGTAAGCCACACCGGAATGGACACGGTGCTAAGAGGCGAACCCAGCATAGTCCACATGGTGGTTTGTTCAGGCCGCTCTTTGGCTGTTACGCCCTGCACAACGATGGACGAAGCCGTAAAGTAGCGCGGTATATAATCGCGAAAGGCGGTAAAAACAACTTCGTTGCCTGTAGCCGGAACGTTCTGGTAAAGGTCGGTATGTGTCAGGCCGTGTTTGAGACTTCGGGAAACGCCAATAAAAAAGTCCACGGAAATGGAGTTGGTCAAAGAAGCCTGATACAACAAGTCCTGAGCAGCCTGATAGCGCGACAGACCTTTATCCTGCTCTCTGTTGCCCGAATACGAGAAGTTGGTGCGAACAATATATCCCAACGGGGCAATGTCCGGATTGTTGGCATCGTATTTTTTATAGCTATAGTTTCCCGTTTCATAATAAGCAGTTCCCCCTTTGGCATCAATAACGCCAAAGTTGGCACTTACTTTTAATGGTTTGGGCAGTGAATCGAGCAAATGCTCAAAGTCGGCCAGCGTGGCGCATTTTTGTAAAGCGAGCTTCATGATCTCACCGTCGCAACCATCATCTTTGCCCGAGTCGTTCGGGTTCAGGTTGTACGATGCGGAGTTCATAATGGCAAAACCCGTGTCATTAAATCCTCCAAATACCGCCTTACCCTTCGTATCTTTGGTATTCACCAATCCGATATAGGGATATTTACCATCGGAAAAAGTCATCAACTTATTTTCCAGTTCAGGGGTATCGCGTTGTTTGAAAAGCAACGGCCGACCATCTGCCGTGTATTTTCCGGAAACAACAGCCGTGGTACATGCCCAAACTGCTTGCGAGAAGGATGCCACCCAAACGAATACGATCAGGAGCAGAGTTATTCTTTGTTTCATAATCTTGAATCTTTATGCTGTAAAACGAAACCTGCCTATCTTTTGTTCCCCTATAAGCAAGAGAAAAACAGACAGGCAGGTTTATTTTATGTTATTTTACATCAAACCACAACTTTGTGGTAAGCAAATCCTTTCCCTGAACGGCAATGGCAGCCTGATAGCTTACACCATTCAACGACTGTTCGGTACCGGGGTAAAAGAACCGCGACGGGATTTGACCATCCAACACCGTAGCCGGTCCGGCTGTGAGCACCGGATAATCTAAGCGCCGCCATTCGGCAAAAGCATCTAGTCCTTGTCCGAAAAATGCAATCCATTTCTGTGTACCTATCGATTTGGCATAGTTAGTCGGATCATATTGCACCGTAGACTGATTCAGGTAATTGGCAATCACCGTGGCATCGGTAATACCAAACTGATTGAACGATGCAGTAATACCCGTTTTATACAATTGCCCGGCATCGCCCGCTATATATCCACGTGCCACTGCTTCGGCCAGTGCGAACTCCACCTCGGCATAGCTGAAAATAACAGCCGGCGAAGCAGAAGTAAGAAAGTACTTACCGGGTTTAGATGTTTTGGCAAAGCCCTGGCTGTTGGCATCGCTGTTCGAAAGACCATTGGCCGCACCAACATATTTAGTTACAGCGGTGTCGGTTGGCAACTGAGCATAAACCGGTAAACGCGGATCGGAGAGTGCATACAACTTATCGACGATGGTTTTAGATATTCTGTAGTCGTCGCGGGTCTCAAACCAGGCCGAAGCCGGATTTTGCTGAGGCGAGCTGGTATAAACAAACTGGAATATATCGCTGTTACTGCTTATCAAACCTCCGGCGTCGGTGGTAGCCGCCACAACAGCCTGTTTAGCCAAATCAGGTTCGCGGTCGGCAATGCGAAGTGCAATGCGAAGTCGCAAGGAGTTGACCAGTTTTTTCCATTTGGTAATATCGCCGTTATAAGCCACGTCGCCCGTCACCGCCCCGTTAGCCGTGGCAAGAAGAGTCTGAGCCTGGGCCAAGTCAGCCAACAAACCTGTATAAACTTCTTTTTGCGTGTTGTAAGCCGGTGTTACGGTTGTTCCCACTTCCTTATACGGAATACTACCAAAGGCATCGGTGAGCAACAAAAATGTCCACGAGCGCAAGGTCAGCGCTATTCCTTTATAGTTGGAATTGGCCTGTGCATCCGAAAAATTCAGAATGGTATTCATATTCGTAATCAGGGTTGCATATCCTGTGTTCCACAACGTAACAAAATCGGTATTTGCTACACTGTATCGGTCCGGTTCTGTGTATTGAATCTTAGCCCAATGTTGCACAAAGAGCAGAGACGAATTAAAGTTGTCTTCGGAACCCCAATATAAATCGGCTCCCTGTTTCAACGTGCCGGTTAGCAGGTAAGGTGCCAAAGGCGTTTCGGTGGCATTTGGATTTTTGTTGATATCATCCAGTGTACTGTTGCAAGCACTTAGTGCAATTGCAACCAAAAGTATATATACTATATTTTTAAGCATAAGTCCTGTTTTTTAAAATTTGAGATTGACATTAAAGCTATAAGTTCGGGTGGTAGGCAACGAGAGACTTTCCAGTCCTTGTCCATTACCGGTATTGAATGCTGTTTCGGGATCAATATTCGGCACCGACTTGTAAATAAAGATCAGATTCCGTCCCGTGGCAGTGATGCTTGCAGCCTGAAATCCAATCTTTTTAATCAGCTTCTTGCTAAAGTTATACGTAAGTTTCACTTCGCGTAACTTCACATAAGTCGAACTATAAACATATGCTTCGTTGATAGTGTATGAAGCCTTGTAATAATCCTGTGCACTAATAACTGTTGTATTGGGAGTTCCGTCGGCATATACACCACCAAAAATCATCCCATCGCCGTATATAGTTTCCCCGTTCGGAGCAGCATTTCCATTTAAAAGAGTTTTGGTTCCGCTTGTATTATTGTTAGGATAATAATAGCTTAATCCACCATGCTCCGTATCTCGTCCGGAAAGAGTTTGTGCTAACACCCCTGTATAGTTACCGGTTCTGTTGGTACCCGAGTAGATTTTTCCCCCTACATTGGCATCGATCAAAAATGAGAGATCCAGATGTTTGTAGCTAAAAGTATTGGTTACACCTCCCAACCAGTCGGGTGTATAATGTCCCAGTATTTTGTTTTGCGAATCGGCTTTGGGCAGTCCGTTAGCCCCCACAACAATGTTACCATTTGCGTCGCGCAGATAAGCAGTACCGTAAAGCGTTCCATAAGCCTGCCCAACGGATGCCAGTACACTTACCCCACCCGAACTACCAATGGTATAGTTCTGAATCTGTCCGGCGTAATCAAGAATATTTACTTTACTCTTGTTACTCGAATAATTGACAGCCACGTTCCATTTAAAGTTGCGGGTTTGCACAGGTGTTCCGTCCAGCTGAATTTCAACACCGTGGTTATTAACCTTACCGGCATTAATCAGCTGCGATGTATAACCGCTGGCTGCCGTAGTGTTTACCTGAAGGATTTGATCTAAGCTATTCGTATTGTAATAAGCCACATCCAGGTGCAACCTGTTTTTCCAGAAACTCGATTCGAGACCAAATTCCGCCGAACGGGTAGTTTCTGGTTTCAGGTTTGCATTCAGCTTCGTTAAAGACGATGTTTGAATCGGATTCCCGTTATACGCTGTTTGATAATTATACACTGTAGCCAATTGATATGGATCAGCATCGTTACCCACTTCGGACCATCCACCACGTAGTTTCAAAAAGTCAAGCTCATTACTTTTCAGATTCAATGCTTCCGACAATACCAAACTTGCGTTGACGGAAGGGTAAAAATAAGAACGGTTGCTGCTGGGCAAAGTCGACGACCAGTCGTTACGGGCAGTCAGATTCAGGTAAGCATAGTTTTTATAACCCAGCTGAGTAGAAGCATATCCACTATATACCCGCAAAGTAGAATAATAGTTCGACGATGTCAATGGATCGCGCGAATTGGTGAGCGTATATAAATCGGGCACTGCCAATCGTGGAGCTTTCTGATAATTGTTTGAATAGCTACGGTTACGCACATTGAATCCGGCCAACGCATCAAGACTAAAATCGCTGTTCAGCTTTTTGGTATATTGCAGAATGGCTTCGGTATTTTTCTCATCCACTATGTAAGCATCCTCGGCATACGATCCGAAAGGAGTTCCACTGGTACCATACTTAATTGTGTATTTGCGTTTGTCGTTATAGTAGTCGGTTCCGGTACGAAACTTGAAATTAAGTCCGTCTATGATTTTTGCTTCAAGGTGTATATCACCAATTATTCTGTTTTTCTGCTGACTGGTGGTATTATAATAAGCATTCCAATACGGATTACTATAATAACTATTGTTCCAGTTATTATTGCGGTTATTCTTGAGTTCGTTTATATCCACCTGACGTCCGAACCACAAGAATTGAAGCATAACTCCAGCGGCTCGGTTGCCCGATGGGCCTCCCGGAAGAGTCGGCGCATCCGTCACAATGTAATTGGCCGTAACACCAACTTTAATATTCTTGGTCAGCTGATAGTTCGAATTAATCGTGAAATTTGTTTTATTAAACTCCGAATTAGGTACTGTTCCTTTTTGTTTCTGATTATTTACACCTAAACGAAAATCATACTTGGCATCCGAGCCGGCAACAGCAATACCGTTGTCAAACGTAAGTCCCGTATTAAAGAAATCCTTTACATTATCAGGATGTACAACAAAAGGCACGGCAACACCGTTTGAGAAGAACTGCGGTATAAGCCGTCCATCCATCTTAGGTCCCCAGCTTTCGTCCACTCCATCGTTTACGCCGCCTCCTTTACCATCTACATAGCTGAACTTACCGTCCGATCCTTGCCCAAACACGTTCTGAAAATCGGGCAAAGTAGCAACCTGCGCGATGGTTATTCCGGAGCTCACCGTAACACCCAGGCCCTTTTGTCCCTTACCGGACTTTGTTGTTATCAGGATAACGCCATGCGCAGCCCGCGACCCATATAAAGCCGCCGCATTCGGGCCTTTCAACACACTTAATGATTCTATATCCTCGGGACTAAGGTCGGCAATAGCATTCTTAAAGTCACGCGTAGCCCCACCGGAATTTAGCTGTGAATTATCAACCGGCACACCATCTACCACAAACAACGGTTGGTTGTTTCCGGCTATGGATGTTTCACCCCGGATAATGATACGCGACGATCCCATGTCGCCCTGCGAATTCGTAATTCTGACTCCGGCTATTTTTCCGGTTATACTATTCAGAATATTTGTTTCTTTGGTATTTTCCAGGTCTTTACTTTTGAGTTCCTGCATGGTATAACCCAGCGATTTCTTTTCTTTCGAAATACCCAGCGCCGTAACCACCACTTCATTTAACCGGTTTACATTTTCCGAAAGGTAAACTGCGACCGTTTCATTTTCATATACATCAACCTCCTGATTTTTGTATCCCACACTGGAGATTAATAAAGTTGCAGGCAGCGATTTTACTTTCAGGCTAAATTCACCATTAGCGTCGGAGGTAGCACCGCCGTCCTGTCCTTTAATTCTGATAGTAGCACCAATCACAGAAGCTTTTGAATTCTCATCGAGAATCAAACCTCTCAGGGTAACCTGCTGCGCATAGACAGATAACGTAGTCAGCGCCACAAGTAAAAGCGTCACAACACTTTTGCGTGTATACTCACGTCTACCTCTATTATAGTTTACGGGGAATAAGAGTTGTTTTATCATATAAGTTTGTTGAATTAAAGTGAGCTATGCAATCATCACATTCCTGATGCGTACCTAAAGCTCAGTTGTTTTTGTTAGTGAATCAATTATCTTTTATTTTAATGTTAGGAACTTTTCCGATAACAGGTTTGTCTGTTCGGCCAGCAAATCTTTATTCAGATTAAGAAAACCTTTATCGTGATTAAACTTCTGTCCTTCGGTTAATACCCATTTCAGAAAGTCCGAAACTTCTTTCCGCGCATTTTGCTGCGCATAGATAAATCCTATTTTTTCTACCGGAATAGTTTCCACTTTAGCTGTTTCCAGTATGCTTAATACTTCATCCAAATTGCCCGACAAGATCGGTTTCGCTTCCTTTTTCAAATCTATGGGCAATAAACTTATTCCGGCTTTCAGCTTTCGGGAGTTTACATCGTACAAGTAACCCAGATTATTATAGGACAACCCTATTGAATCTTTTTTTATGGCCGACAGCAGATAAATGTCATCGCCAACCACCTTCTTGCCTCTTATTTCCGAAGCTGTGTGTCCAAAATATCCGGCCAAAACTGCAGAAGTACAAGACTGATTCTCGCGCGAATAAATCGTTGCATTAAATTTGGATTTCTCTGCCGGCTCATTGTCATCGCTCAGCACTTCGAAAAAAAGTTTATCCAGTTCTTTTTTATTCAGCCCTTTTTTGGCTGTAGCCGACAGAATCGGATTATTGTTGTTTGTTACCGGTAACAAAGCATACCGTCCGGCATAAATAATGCTTTGGTCGGGCTGCAACTCGGCAGATGTCGGTTGGTGTGCAATTATATTTAAATCCGGACTTTCAGAAGCATTAGCCTTTTGTGCTAGTTTTATGCTGACATCCGGATTAATCTTGGAGTATTCGGTAATCCATTTTTCAATAAGTGGGTACGTGAATCTTGTACCGCTTATAAGTATAGTATGATTGGCGGTGTTCTCAGCACCGAATGCAGTTGCAGAGATAAACAATGCGAATATCAATTGATAAAAATAATTTGGTTTCATAATTCTATTTTATTTTAAAAATGAATATATTAGTTGCCTTATCGAGCCCTTAAGAATAATGGTTCGAATGAAATAATGATGATTGAAAAGGGAAATTGAAACTTGTTGATCCACCAACCCGAAGGGAAAAACGGCGATGGAAACAAAAGAAATATCAACACGACATGCAACAGCACATTCGCATGGAAGAGGATAGCGGGAGTGTAAACATTGAAGAAAACCTAAGGTTTAGAGAAAGTAGCGTCCGATTAAAAACCGAACGAATCTCATTTTTTCCAATAAAAAAACCGGACGAGAAGTGCTGTATTATATTGCGAACATCTTTTTGCATACTGTAGCTTTTTACGTTAAGTGTTACCATTTGTGACAGTTTGATGTTGTATAGCGTTAAGGTCTCTTTCGATAATGCAAAATTAGACCATCAGCCATCACTACCCAATACCCTTTGTATGGCATTTATATACCATGTTTAGGGTATATACGCGTTAAATATGTCACTAAAGATTATCCGCATTCTTCTATTTTACATTTAAGGTTAGATTATCCCGAAAGCTACACCTTGCTCACATGAGCGAATATTGACTCTTTTTCGAACAAAAAAAATCCCCTGCTGAAAACGATATTTCAACAGGGGAAGTCTATAAGAGTAAAGAACCGGAAAACTTATTGCACGCCTTTTTTGAAAGCTGTCAGTCCGCTGTCCAGGTATTTTGTGAACGATACAGGATCATAATCGGCACCCTGAGGTTGAACCAACAGGTTTCCTTTGGTATCCAGCAATACGTAAAACGGTTGCGAGTTGGCATTAAAGCGCGAAGCCTGCAAGTCGCTCCATTTATTACCGATGGTATTGATTTTTTTACCGCTGTACTTCGACACAGTTTGTTCTGCCGCAGCCAAATCGGTTTTATCATCCACATAAAGCTGAATCACCACATAGTCGTTGGTCAAGCGCGAAAGCACTTCTTTATCGGGCCAAACCGAAGCTTCCATCTTGCGACAGTTTACACAGGCATGCCCCGTGAAGTCGATAAACACCGGCTTATTTACCTTTTTGGCGTAAGCCAATCCTTCATCATAATCGAAGAAAGCATCCAGTCCCAGCGGGGCATGGAAAATTTCGGAATATTTATGATTACCTGAATTGTGAGCAGCTACCGGAGCAGTACCAGCCGACATAACGAAGTCCTGCGTGCTCATAGGTGGCAAGAATGCCGAAATGGATTTAAGCGGTGCCCCCCACAGTCCGGGAATCATATACATGGTAAACGACAAGGTAATGATGGCCAACACCAATCGGGGTGTGGAAACATGTTTTACATCACTGTCGTTAGGCAATTTGAGTTTGCCCAGCAAATAGAATCCCATAAGGGCTGAAATTACAATCCACAATGACAGGAATATTTCGCGGTCGAACCAGTTCCAGTGATAAGCCAGATCCACATTGGAAAGGAACTTGAAGGCAAAAGCCAGTTCCAAAAATCCTAACACGACCTTCACACTATTCAACCAGCCACCCGATTTTGGCATAGCTTTCATCCAGGCCGGGAACATGGCAAACAGTACAAACGGAATAGCCAACGCAATGGCAAAGCCCAACATACCGATAGCAGGTCCGAGTAGTTGACCACTCGTGGCTGCCTGTACTAATAAAGTTCCAACGATTGGACCAGTACACGAAAACGAAACCAAAGCCAACGTTCCGGCCATGAAAAACAATCCTCCCAAGCCATTTTTATCGGACTTGCTATCCATCTTATTGACCCACGACGAAGGTAATACCAGCTCGAAAGCACCCAGAAAAGACAATGCAAATACAACAAGCAGTAGGAAAAAGAAGAAATTAAAAATACCGTTGGTTGAAAGAACATTCAAGGCATCTGCACCAAAAATAACCGTAATAAGCAGTCCAAGCACCACATAGATTACCACAATGGACAAACCGTAAATCAGTGCATTGATTACTCCCTTACGTTTGGTAACTTCTTTCTTGGTAAAATAACTAACCGTCATAGGTACCATCGGGAATATACAAGGCATCAGAAATGCAGCAAAACCGCCTAACACGCCCAGTATAAAAATTGTCCAAAGTGATTGTTGACCTGCAGAAGCCGAAGCTGTAGCAAGTGGCTGCGCTTTTACAACAGAATCAGTGGAATCTTTGACAACATTTGCTGCCGAAGCTACAGTCGTTCCGGTTGTATCGGCAGCTGGTACCACAGCCCCCGCCCCCGCAGCCGGAATAGCGGTAGCTGCCACCTTTGCGCCCTTCAGATCAAACGAGAAATCGAGATCTTCGGGAGGCAAACATTGACTATCGTCGCACACCATAAAGGTGAGGGTTCCCTTGATCTTTGAAGCAGGAACTTTCAGTTTTACTTTTTGGGTAAAAGTAGCTTTTCTTTCGAAAAAAGCCACTTCCATTTCAAAGACTTTTTCATAAATCTTTTTCGGTTTCGGCGATTCGCTCACTTTACCAACTAAAGTATAGTCGGGCGATGGTTTAAATTTGAACGATGTAGGAACCGGTCCACCCTCGCCTATAAACTGCGAATAGAGGTGCCAGTTATTATCAATGCCGGCGGTAAGAATCAGATCAAACTCAGTGTCTGAAACCTGCTTGCTTGAAAAACTCCATGTAACGGGTTTTTGAATCTCGGCCGACAAGCCAAGCACGCAACATAAGAGCAGAAAAGATAAAACTACTTTTTTTGTCATAATGAATATCTGATATTTTATTTTTTATTCTCCTTTAGTGGTCATGATCTCTAACACCATACGATCCGTTTCGTTCATCCCCTCCGACCCTATTTTAGTAAGATTAAGAATGGTTTTATCCACATCTTCGTCGGTGATGCCTTCGATGGAAGTTACCACTTTGTTATCCATTGCCATCAATGCCGACAGAGTAGCCGTAGAAACGCCGTTGGATACTTTGAGCGCACAACTGGGTTTTGCCCCGTCGCAAATCATTCCGGTGATGTTACCAATCATGTTTTTAATGGAATAGGCAATCTGCTCGCGGGTACCTCCCATCAGGTAAGTTATGCCGCAAGCCGACCCGGTAGCGGCAACAATAGCACCACACAGTCCGGACAACCGTCCGAGATTCTTCTTGATATAAATCGTCATCAAATGACTTAGCGCCAGGGCGTGAATCAATTCTTCCTCCGATTTGCCTGTTTCTTCGGCAAATACCGACACCGGTAAAGTGGCGGCAATTCCCTGATTTCCACTACCGGAATTACTCATTACCGGGAACATGGCTCCGGCCATACGAGCATCGCAAGCCGCAGCCGTTACCGACAACATACGGGTAAAAATGGTATTTCCCATTACGTTTTGCTGACTACCATTACGCACTGTTTGAGCCACACTGTGACCATATTGCCCTTTCATTGATTCGTTGGAAGCAGCCCTGTTCATCACCGATGACTTCAGGATAAAACGGAGTTCCTCAACCGGAGTATCGATAGCAAAATCGCACACTTTATTAAATGACAAACTGACGCCTTTTTCTTTCGAGTCGTCACCTTCTGTTTCATCGTCCAAATGCAAAAGTATTTCTTCGTTTTTCTGAATGTGCGAGAAGCGGGTGTGATCATGGCTAATGATAACCAGTGCCTGATCATTACCGTTTTTGACCAGCACTTCAATATAGAGTTTTTCGGCAATTTTCTGTTTTAAATAAACAGTCATCACCTTGTCGTCAATCATTTTTTTGCCTTGTTCCAATGCTTCGGGCGTCAGGTCTTTGAGCACTTCGAGACCGTACTCAGACTTGCCAATAAGTGCGCCTAAGGCGATGGCAATAGGTAAACCCACCATACCGGTACCCGGAATACCCACACCCATAGCATTTTTGAGCATATTAGAGCTTAATGAGACTTCTATTTTATCGGGTATAATGCCCAATATTTCTGTAGCTTTGGCTACTGCCAAGGCAACTGCTACGGGTTCGGTGCAGCCGATAGCCGGAATAACTTCCTGTTTTATCAGTTTTATAATATCCGAACGTTCTTGTAATGAGAGCATTTTTTTAGTTATTATTTTGAGTCTGTTATTTACGTACAAAGATACTATATAATCACAAGGCTATTTGCGTTTTAGAGTGATAATAAACATTTAAAAATATGTTTGTTGTGTCCATGTGTAAATCTGTTAGTATATTGCCGGAATGAAGAAGAAAAAGGAATCTTTTTTATCGAAAAACAACAAAAATAAAACCGGAATATAAATTCGCAACAGCTAGTGATTTTCAGCCGCATATAACGGGATTATCAGGCGATCGCCGGATGTCAAACGGCAAATAAAAATCACTTGTGTGGTTTCTGTTTTTGGACAGAGCATTTTACAACAAGTACTTTGTGTATAAGAGCGAATAAATATCTGGTTATCAAAGCATAGACCAGCATTATCGGATTCTGATACCGGTTGTGTTTTTTCTTAGTGATTCTAATCCTTGATAAATTTATTGCAGCTTGGTCATTGACACCTAAGGCTTCCAACAAACTCCCTGAATAATATTCCAACTCCGCGGCGACTTCCGACAAATCCCCTTTGCAAAATTCCTCACCCGCGGAGCAATATTTCTTTAACAGGGCACAATATTCCATTAACGAGTTGGAATATTCCTCACACCCGAAGCATCCCGACAAACTCCCTAAGCAATATTTCTTTAACAGAGCGCAATATTCCATTAACGAGTCGGAATATTCTTTGCCCCCGAAGCATTCCGACAAACTCCATGAACAATATTCCTGTACCAAATCGGATTATTCTTCGTCCAAGTCGGGATATTCCTGAGTTATGCATGGTTCCGACATATTTTTGTTGAGAAATATCCGTCTCGCCGGACTTTTATCCTGCAAGAGAGCAGACAACTAAAAAATCCCTGCCCAGAGTGACAGACTCAGGCAGGGATTTTATGCATACAAAAGACAATATTCCTATCTCAGTTTTGTAAACACAATATCCGATATTTGCTTATACTGAGGGCTGGTGGCCCCAAAAGCAGATTTCACATATACTTTTACAGCTAATGCTATATCAACCAAGCCTGTTCCGTCGGCATAAAGCAGAGCATTGCGGGTTATGCGGGTTGCATCCAGAGCGGCATCGGCTGTATGATAGGCAGCATTAGATGTTTTCTGGCTTGCAAGCCGGGCATTTAGGGCTACAATTGTCAGATCAGTTTCGTTTGGTTTGTACTCCGGTATAATACTCAAGAACTGGATAAGTTTTGCAAAGTTTTCAAGTTTACTATCAATCGTGTTGTTGTGCAGGGTTACTTGTTTTACTTCTTCTCCCTTTTCTTTTGCCGCCAGAATTTGGCTGTCGGTAAGTTTTGGAGTTGCTCTTTTGCCGCGTAAATCGCGCACGATGGCTTCAGCTTGCTGAATCGTTTGAGGAGAAGCTCCTGAAATACGTAAAGCATTGATGGCTCGGGTTATTAATTCTTCGAAACCTTCGAAAGTCAATGTACGTGCAGCAATTGCATTTTTGAGCTTCGTTTCGTCGGCAACAAATGAAACAATAACAGCTTCTCCGTCTGCCTGAAGTTTGGTCAGACTTAAAAGAAATAATTCGGATCGGGATGGATTATAAGCCGCCCCAAAAGTAGCGATACGTGTGTTTAATACGCCAAAGTTGACAACGTTTTGTTCGTGTCCGGTTTGATTTGTACTCATAATAGTCAGAAATTAAATTATTAATAATGCTTGCTTCTCAGGGCAAGCTGATTTTTAATTATTCATTCATTTCAATTTTTTTTATCACATTTACAGTTGCAAATTTAAAGAGTAATTCTTTACGAAAAAATACCCAAAAAGGAGTATTTTTATAGCCGAAAAAGAGGTTTTATCATAAAAATGCAGGTTTTTATCACAAAAAACTCCCTACTGAGTTATGAGCCTCAAGCAGGGAGTTTTAAGAAAGAAGAAGATTAAATAATCAAACTGTCAAAAGAATGATTATTTGAAAATCTCTTTCAATTTTACAAGTAAATCTGTATCTCTCAAATTTTTACCGACAATTTTACCATCAGGACTAATAAGAAAATTCTGAGGGATATTAGCTACCAAATATAATTGAGCTGCTGTATTTGCCCAACCTTTAAGATCAGAAACATGTGTCCAGGTGAGCTGATCTTTAGCAATGGCGGCTAACCATGCTGCACGACCTTTTTCATTGTCGAGAGATACTCCTAAAACAGTAAAATTTCTATCTTTATACATGTTGTAAGCATTTACTACATTCGGATTTTCCTTTCTACAAGGTCCACACCACGAAGCCCAGAAATCAAGCAAGATATATTTTCCTTTAAAATCGGAGAGCTTTACTGGTTTACCATTCGCATCCGGTTGTGTAAAATCAGGTGCTGTAGCTCCTACTGCAAACCGCTTTTCCAAAATCATTCTGTCTGAAAATTCTTTTCCATAAAAAGAATTCTTCACTTTGTCGGACAAGCCATTAAATAATGGCTCTATCACTGCAAAATCAGGTGCTTCGCCCCAAATAACTTTGAGAGCATCTAGCGCAACTAAGCTAAGCGGGTGAGACTTAACAAAACGAACTTCCATATTTTGTAGTTCTACGGATATACTATCATACTGTTTCTCCAGTCGGGTTTTGAAAGTAAGATCTTTCTTTTGTTCATCAGTTGCTGAATAGAAATCGCGCATAATCAACATTTGATTAATTTGTGAAGAAGCTGACTGAGCATCATGCGCTTTATACTCTGTATTTAACAAAGAACCGGTAATTACAGCTTTTGAAACAGAGTCTTTGGCGGTGATTCCCATCTTTCCAGCTTCTACATAAATATCCAATACGTCGGCCACTTTCAGATTTTTCATTCCAATACCTTTGGCATCAACCACCAAGCGAGCTTTGAAAGGCTCGGCAATTTTGCCGGTAAAAGTAAAGACTCCATTTTTTATCGTAGTAGAGTCGTCAACTTCGTTGTTACCTACAAAATGGGCCAAATAAATCTTTGTTGGTGCATTAAAACTTCCAACCTTTCCGTTGATAGTGTATGTACCTGACTGTGCAAAAGCGGTTAATGGCAAAACAGCAAGGGCTATTATACGAAGTATTTTCATAATTGTATTTTTTTAAATTATTGTCTTTTATTACTCTATTTCTTGTCCGGATTTAGCACTAAGCGAATAGTGTTTTCACCACTCAAATATTTGTTGGCTGCAATTTTCAATGTTTCGGGGGTGATTTTCTTTAAATCTTCCTGAAGCGAAAGTATTTGTTCCAATTTCTCGTTGTTCATATATTGTCCAACCAAATATTGCAACCAAAAGCCATTTTCCTTCAGTTGAACTTCAATGGAACGAAGATCTTCTGCTTTTACTTTATCTACGTCGAGTTGAGTTGGTCCAGTTTCACACAACTTCTTTATTTCATTGAATGCTGAGCTTGTCAGTTTTTCTACGTTTTCGGGAGCGCAACCAAATGATATTGAGCAAGTATAACGGTTTTCGGGATATTTGGTGTACGAAAATCTTGCTCCAACACCATAAACACCACTTTCTTCTTCGCGTAATTGTTCCACAAGCTTAATATTCAACACTTCTGAAAGAGCATCCAACAGGTTGTTTTCATCTTCATTGTATTGATATTTTCCACTTAGTACCAGGCGAACTGTTGATTTCTGCTCTTTACCCTTATAAACTGTTTTTTGAAATTTACCCGTTGGAACATGAATTCCTAAGTCGCGGGCACTTTCAATACGTTTTGTTGTTGGCAAGGCTCCTAAATACTGTTCCAGCAAAGGTTTGATTTTTTCTACATCAAAATTTCCGACAAAAGTAAATGTGAAGTCTCCGGCATCAGCAAAGCGCTCTTTGTATATTTCGAATGCGCGATCGAGATTTATTTTAGCCAGCTTATCAAGACTTGGACCTGTACGACGCACACTATAGTTTCCTAAAGTAGCTGACACAGTATCTGCAAAAACCGAAGCCGGATCATTACTTCTGTTTAATAATGTTGCACTTTCTTGAGTAAGTAAACCTTTATAAACTTCTACATCTTTACGAGGTTTGGTAAAATAGAGGTAAACCAATTGCAAAGCTGTTTCCAGATCTTTTGGAGAGCTAAATCCCGAAAAGCCTTCAGTGCGTTCGCCAATAAATGGTGAAACACCGACTTTTTTACCGGTCAGGTATTTTGATAATTGTGTTGAATTGAAATCAGCAATACCGCTTTTATTTACTAAAGATGAGGCACGGGCTGCCGATTCATATTCAGCATCGCTATAAAGTGATGTACCACCCGGGCTGAAAGCTCTGAAGGCAATTTCATCATTTTTGAAATCAGTTGGTTTGAGTAATATTTTTACACCATTACTCAACGTCAGCTCAACAGCTTTAATACCATCGTACTTTTTCTCGGAAACAACTTTTCCGGCTACTGGTTTCTTATCCAACAATGGTTTATCTGAAACTTTATCTTCAAAAGCAGTAATATTGCTTTTAAGCACATCAGAAATCCACCCATTTACAGTGCTTTCTGTAGGCAATGTAGCCGCATCTTTCTCCGACCCCAAAATAAGAATATCACGATTTACGTCAACCAGATATTTTTTCACAACATCATTCAGTTCAGTAAGCGCTATACTACTAAGGTTGTTTTTGTAAAAGTTGTATTCAAACTCAATTCCCGGAGTAGCTTCACCCTTCAGGAAATGGTTCAGGTATTCACTGACATATGCGGATGAATTGGTTTTATCTTTTTCTTTGTATGCCGATTCTACATTTTGTAAAAGTGCTTCTTTAGCCCGGTTAAGTTCAGTTTGTGTAAACCCGAATTGTTTTGCTTTTTCTACTTCTGTCCACGCGGTTTTGAAGCCTTTTTCCACTTCACCGGGCTTACTAACAACAACCATTGAGGCAACATCCAATGATGAGATGAAATCGCTAATGGAGCTTCCACCTTGAATAAATGGAGGATTCGCTTGTTTGCTTAGCTCACCAAACCGTTCGCTGATAATCATGTTATATATTGAGCGGAGAATACTTTGGCGGTAGTCAGCCGCAGTTTTCAAACGAAGTGCAGGATGTTTGATCAACACTTGAATTACTGTAGATGGGAATTCAGCATCTGTTCCTACGAAAAATTGGTTTTTATTGGTCAATGGAATTGTGTATTCTGTTCTCGCTTTTGGCTTAGCAGGCGATTTCAGGTCGGAAAATAATTTAATAATAGTTTTTTCGGTTGCAGCAACGTCAACATCTCCAACTACAATCAAAGCTTGAAGATTTGGGCGATACCAATCCTGATAGAAACTAAGAATGGTACTACGCTTAAAATTTTTCAACACCTCTTCGGTTCCAATAGCCAATCGATTTGCATATCTTGATTGATTGAGAACTATCGGCAAATACTTGTTTTGAAGTCTTTGTTCCGCACTTTTACCTAACCGTTTTTCTTCAAGAATTACACCACGCTCTTTTTCAATTTCTGCAGAATCAAGTATGGCTTCCTGTGCCCAATCACGCATAATTTGGAATCCATTTTTCAAAAGTTCCGCATTGTCAGTTGGCAAAGGTAATTCGTAAACCGTTTCATCAAATCCGGTATAAGCATTCAAATCACCGCCAAAGCGAACTCCGGCTTTTTGAAGATAACTTACTAATTCATTTTTAGGAAAATGCGTAGTGCCGTTAAAACTCATATGCTCCATAAAATGCGCAAGACCCTGTTGATTATCGTTCTCCAAAATTGAACCAACTTTGTTAGCAAGATAAAGCGTAACGCGATTCTTCGGTTCAGCATTTTTACGGATATAATAAGTAAATCCATTAGGAAGTTTTCCTATTTTCACTGCTGGGTCAATGGGTAATATTACTGCCTTTACAGTAGCAGAAATAAGCTTAGCTTTTTTCGGAGCAGCATGAGAGTAAGAAGCCGTCATTATTAGTAACAGCAATATTACCCCATAAGATTTCTTTATTTTATTTGAATTCATTTTATTTGAATGTATATTTCGATATTATTACTTCTTGTTATTATCCAACACGTCTGATATTCTTTCCGCTACATCTTGCAAGTGATAACGGGTCATTGTATCGGTAGTAGTTGGTATAGTTGCTTTAATTGATGCTCTCAATGAGGTCAAATAGATTTTAAGGATTGACACAATATCTGTATTTGCAAATGTTGCAAATGCAGCAGCATCACCACCCATTTTCATACCCGGAACCATAGTACTTGCCGATTTTACTACATTAATCAATTGATTTAAATAGTTTTTTTGCAGATTTCTACGATAAACATCAATCGGCTTTTTAGTGGTTAATTCAGTCCAAATACCAGCTTTTAAATCGGACAAATAATCAGTAAGCTTATAATTATCGGCACCAATTGATTCTGCAGAGGTTAACTTCATGAATGTAGTCACGCTTAAATAATCAGAGAAAAATGGATATTGCACTTTGTTGATAACGCTGGTCGGAGACATTCCATTCACCCCTAATACTTTTGTGTTTAATAACCATTTTGGCGTATTGAACAGGTTACGTGTTAAGAATGCAACGGCTTCTTTTTGGGTTGCAGCAGGAACCATTTCAAATACAGGACCTGCTTGTTCTACTGTTTTTGTAGTCTCATAGCGGCCTCCAATATTTCTCGACACATGTCCCATGTATTGAGTAAACTGGGTAAGTAAACCGTTATATAGATCTTTCAACTCTTCATACTTACTGTTAGGAGTTTTTGTCCATTCAGGCAAATTGGCCAATACATATTTCAAATTTTTAATTCCATAATCACCCGCTTTCATTGCATTATCACCTACACATTCGCGTTGACAACGTGGGTCGTTCATATCTTCTTCGTTTCCAAACCAATAACGACTATCGTTTTGTTTTTCAGCAATCCATTTATTCAAAATAGGAGTTTCAGCCTCAGGTGTTTTGGCTTCCGGAATATAGCGGTAACCATACTCAATAGACCATTTGTCATAGACACCAATACGGGGAAGCATTCCGTTATCTCCAACACTGTCTTCGGGTTGGGCAACGTAATTGAAACGAGCATAATCCATAATTGATGGAGTGTGACCGTTTACCTCTAACCATTTTTTATCACGTAGTTTTTCTACCGGCACTGTTGCCGATGAGCCAAAATTATGACGGAGTCCAAGTGTATGACCTACTTCATGTGATGAAATAGAACGAATTAATTCTCCCATCAATTTATCATCAAATTCCATTTTACGTGCACGCGGATCTACCGCCCCAGCCTGGAGCATATACCAATCGTGTACCTGCTTCATTATATTGTGATACCAGTTGATGTGTGTTTCGAGAATTTCACCACTCCGGGGGTCAACTGTACGCGGCCCTGTAGCATTCGGTACAACCGATGGTTTATATACCAATACCGAATGACGTGCATCTGCAATAGTCCATGTCGGATCTTCCTCAGGAGTTGGTGCCGCTTTACCTTGGATAGCATTTTTGAAACCTGCTTGTTCAAAAGCAACTTTCCAATCGTTAATACCTTGAATCAAATATGGAACCCACTTTTGTGGTGTAGCTGGATCTACATAAATGACAATCGGTTTTTTGGGCTCAACCAATTCACCCCTTTTATACTTTTCAATATCTTCATCTTTAGGTTCCAAACGCCATCTTGAAATCATAGAACGCAATTTCACACCCTGAGGATTTGCATCGTAATCTAGATAACTATTTGTAAAATAGCCTACACGCGAATCAGCATACCGAATTTGCATAGGGACTTTGGGGAGTAACATCAGAGAAGTAGTGATTTCCATCGTAAAGGTTCCTGTTGGAGAACTAGCAAGAGATGCAATAGGACTGTTTTCTCCATCTCCTCCACCCATTTTTCCATAGGTTCTCAACGACTTAATTTCTGTGTTGATCGGAAACGATTTAATCTCTTTTAAATAAGATTTATCAGAATGAAGCCCACCAACCCGAAAAAGAGCCTTTGAGGGTCCAAAATAAAACAAATCATTATCGCCATTGATAAACTCTGTTACATCCACCACCGGATTATTCTTTTTGGTAGTAGTATCAGAAAGCATAGTTTTAATGTCAAAAGCATATAAAATTGGCTGTAAAGTAGATCTTTTCAGCACATTGTACATTTCTTTTGTACTATCCGATGAACGTTCACTATAGGATAAATCAAGAATAAACACCTTATTCAGACCACCTCTCACAAAGCGAACAATAGAAGTGTTTAAGACATCACCGGCATATCCAACTTCTCCACTACGCATATCGGCAGAGGCTTTGGAAAGATGACTTTGAATCATAACATCACGTCCCAGTACACTATCCGGAATTTCGAAAAAAATCCGATCATCAATCTTATGTACTATAAAAAGCCCACGAATAGATTTATTGGCATTAAATTGACTACTATTCATTTTTTCATTTTGGCCACTTTGCTGAAAGGGGCTATATCCAAAACTTTGGTTTACAGAACTTGTCTGTATGTTTTGGGACTTTTCCTTTTTGGATTTAGCTTGTGCATATGCCACAAGCAGAAACACAAGGATTAATAGTGAAAAATACTTTTTTAACGACATAGAGATTGTATTGTTATAAAAAATTAATTATATATTTTCTAGTTTTTATTGTACGTGTCAAAACCGTCCTCAACGAACGTCTGTTATTATTGCTTTATAAAGTCTGAACGTAGTTTCTTGCATTCTTCAATTAAGACTGTGTCTTTGGTTAAAGTAGTTGCTTTATCCAACCACTGCACAGCCGGCTCTTTTAACAAACCCGAATTAAACTTGACCATGAAAGCTGACAGGTATAATTGCCATGCCTGTGCATTTACAAGATTATGATTTGCAATTTCAAGGGCTTTGTCATCGTTATGATTGCGATAAGCAATGTAAAAGTCAACTGTGGATTGCAAGAATAGAGAATCAGGAATATTATACGTTCCTATTTCCCTGAAGCGATCTGATTTTAGCGAATCAACTAATTGATGTGGAGGATATGGGTTATACATTTTCCCCATTTGAGTAGGTGACAGCAAAAATTGCGCAGCCTTAATCTTTACATTCTCTATCCCGTATCGACTACTAAATGCAGCTTGATTCTTAAAGAAATAGTTCACCAATGGAGATTTCAGGTTCAAATTCTGCAAAAGATTATAATACGGATTAGTCAACAAAATTTGCTCACCGCTTTCTTTTACAATTTGCTGCAACACAGTGTCCAGTTTTGTAAACAGTCGTTGTTCTACTAGTTTGTCGGTATATTTCGTTATAAACGTAATATCTCTGTTTCCTTTATCAAATCGTTCTTCGTCAGGTATTGTTTCAATATTGGTCAAAGCCTTTTTACCTAATACTACAAGCTTTTCTGCATTATGAAAACCAATTTCCCGATAAACGTCATAGCCTTTACCATTGATAAATAACAAAGAAGGCAGAAACGTTATGGAATACTTTTTTGCAAGACTAATACCAATACCTTCTTTGATATTCAATTTAAAATTAATAAAGTTCTCATTATAAAACCGTCCTACATTTTTTTGCGTAAACTCATTTTTTGCCATTTGTAAACACGGACCACAGTATAAAGCATAACAATCCAGAAAAATCAATTTGTTCTCCTTTTTTGCTTTTTCTAATGCCTGACTCCATGTTCCTTTAAAGAAATCAATTCCTGACGGAGCTTCAGCTTTCGCAGCGAGCTGGAGCAGAAGGAGTATTAATAGTGTTATTTTCTTCATCCTTATAAAATTAAAATATTATGTTTCCCCATACAATTGGAGTATGGCAATGTGTACCCATGGATTTTGTCTCCAGTTCCATTATTACTTTTTCTAAAAGTACTTTTTGTTCTGCATCCAGCCTCATTTCATTTACTTGCTTTGCCCACTTCAGAGCAACAATGCGGGGTTCCTTAGATGTATATTCCCAATTTGCAAGTTGCAGCAGTTCTAAGCACAACGCTGGATTTTTATTTTCCATTACCTCGTTTGCCAGCACATAGCTAGCTGGATAGTCCTTCTTTGAGCAAGCAACATAAAAATCGATTTCCTGCTTCAGAAAGTCTCGGTCGGGAAGTTTTCTATCATCCATCCTTTTTATAAAGTTCTGATAACCGGTTGAATCAACGCCCAACGAAGCAGGCATTTTTACAAATCCACGGAGACGACCAAGTGTTATGTAAATTTCTCGAATACGTTTATTAACTACACTCTCACCATATACTTTCACAAGATCCGAGCGATGTTGAACCAAATACAAAGCAGGGGCAGAATCGACGTTAACCATCGCAAGTAAATCCCAATAAAGTTTTTTACTAAGAATTTCGGGACCATCTTTTTTATAGATTTCAGAATAGGTTTCACGCGCTTTCACGGTTTTGCCTTCTTTCAACAGGAGATTAAAATAATTACGAATAAGATTCTCATCTCGTTCTCCACGTGCTATTCGAACTTCAGGCGTAATTTCCAATGGTTTATCCTTTGTCTCTTTTGCCCATAACAAAATATCATTTGCAGATCGAAACCCTAACAGCTGACCAATTTTAAATCCTTTTGAATCTAAAATAAGCATAGTAGGAAAAGAACTTATTTCATATTTTACACACAATTCTTTTCCTATTCCTTTCTCCATATCCATCTGTGCGCAAATAAAATTTGCATTGAAATACTCACCCATAGATTTTAAAGGGAAAACCTCTAAAGCCAATTTTTTACAGGGCACACACCAAGAGGTGTAACAATCTACAAATATTGGTTTATTTTCTTGAGTAGCTTTTTGTAGAAGTTCATTCCAGCTACCTGCAGCAAAACGAATTCCTTCTGTTTTTTGTGCATACACGCTAATACTCAACAGTAAGATAAAGCCACATAAAGCTTTTGTTATTTTCATTTGTTTATTTCTAAATTTATAAGCCAAACAATTTTCGACCCAATACCTCTGTTGTCGGAATGTTGGTATAAGCGCCGGATTGAGTTTCCAGCTGTTTTGAAATCTCCAATGCTTTATTTCTTTCAGCTTCGGTTTTAGCAAGTCTTGTGGCTTGTTCAGCCCACTTAGCAGCTTGTTTTCTTGAACTTTGCAAAGCCCAGTTTGCCATTATCGAAGCATCAAATAGCTTCCAAAACGGTACATTTACCAATTGTTTATTCATCTCAGTACATGCTTCATCCGACCGCCCTGAACGGCATTTCAAATAAAAATCAATCTCTGACTTCATGAAGTCCTGATCCGGAAGATTCCGCTCTTTCATCTTAGATAGCAGACTTAAGTATTCTTCATTTATATATCGGCGAGGTAAATCTGAAGGATATATTTTTGATAGTGGTCTGATAGAAACATACATTCGACGAAGTTTTGCATTTACGGCATCTTCTCCATATACTTGGTAGAAAGAATTTCTATTTTGGGCAAAATAGATGGCGGCCGGTGAATCTATATCTATCATTTCCAACAAATCCCAATACGTTTTTTTATACAACAATGCGTATCCTTTTGTCTTGATAATACGATTAAAAGAAATCCGGGCTTTAGCTATTTGACTGGTTTTGATTAAATCGGCAAAATAAGTACTTATAAAATCATCACTCCAATCTTCCTGATCAAAGCGTTC
>Ga0302164_10000105_pt1 | contig 32899 bp, 30 predicted proteins | sample I_Fen_E3_1_FD_193500 | JGI IMG/M metagenome (GOLD analysis project Ga0302164, IMG submission 193500) | Peat permafrost microbial communities from Stordalen Mire near Abisko, Sweden - I_Fen_E3_1 | ecosystem: Environmental > Terrestrial > Soil > Wetlands > Permafrost | place: Sweden: Abisko...
ACAGGTTTCACCGACGGAAATCCTTGATATCATTCCCTCGCGCACAATCAGAATTCCTGTTGATAAAGCAAAAGTTCTGGCATCCGGAACAGTCAAAGCAGAGGATTCAGCCAAGATTGTACCATACATCGATATCAAACTTAAAGGGAATTCTATTCTTAAAAGTCAGCTTATTGTAATGGATATCCTCGCACATAACAATTGGGAACGTCCAATTTATTTTGTTACCGGATATCATAATGACGCTATGGGTCTTGAGGAATACTTTCAGCTGGAAGGGCTTGCTTTCCGTCTGGTGCCTGTAAAATCTCAGAATAAAAGCTGGCTCGAGTACGGGAGGATTGATCCTGATATATTATTTGAGAATATGATCGGGAAATTTAAGTGGGGAGGAGCTAATCAGAAAAATGTTGATATTGATTATAATCATAAACGTACTCTGATTGTAATCAAGGCCAGATTGAACTACGCAAGACTTGCTAAAGCGCTGTCAGCTCAGGGGAAAAATGAGAAAGCTATTGAGTCACTTAATTTTTGCATGGCAGCCTTTCCCCTTGAAACGATACCGTATGATCCGTATGTCCCGGATATAATTGAATCCTATTTCGCTGCAGGAGATACAGACAAAGCCGTTGAAATGACAAAAGCTTATACCGATTATTATTATAAGAGACTGGATTATTTTCTTAAGCAGAAACCTTATATAGTTTCTTCAGCAGAATTTGAGATACAAACTGCTCTTCAATATACATCACGGGTTGCAAATGCCTGTACGGTCAATGGGAAAACTCAAATGGGCGAGGAGATCAACAAAAAACTTGAGAGCTACTATGGTGACTATGTAAAGATAGTAAAACCGGGAATGAAGTAAGAACAATAGAACAATCGAACGACGAAATCAGAACTGAAAAACTTCTTCCTTCTGCATTCGGATGTTCAAATGTTCTTACATCGTTTAACGGGGACAAAGCTATCCTTTTTAGAGTTGAGCGATGTGGTAATGAAGACTAACTCAGGAAATCAATAAGTATGTGGAATTGAGATCCTCGATTTAAGATATTTCTCAAGAAGAGAAAAGATTTTTTCGGGATATATTGGTTTTAAAAGATATTCATTGCATCCGGCAATATAAGCTTCTGTTTTTGCCTGCTCGGAAGAATAGGCTGTAATCATAATAACAGGTGTGTTCTTTCTATCCTTCCTGAGAATTCTGACACATTCTATTCCATTGATCAGCGGAATAAGGAAATCCATAAAAACCAGGTCTATTGTTTTATTTCCAATAGTTAAATAGTCAACAAACTCTTTCCCTGTATGAAATATCACTACATCAGCACCCGAGCTTTTGAGTAGTGTTTCATAATACCTGATCGAAGGCAGGTCATCCTCAACAATTATTATATTTTTGCCGCTTAAATCTAAGTTGCTGATATTCAATGCCATTGATGGGTTTAGTTAGACATCTATAAAATTACGATAAGAAAGGGAACTGGAGTATGTATACTAATACAATTATTAACATTTTATCAACATAATGTCAAAATGGTTTCCAATTGATATTTGGTTTCCTGAATAAAATTGTGCAATTTCGTATTAATAAACCCTCCACATCATGATAAGACAAACTCTCTTTATCAGATTCCAGGTCATTATCCTGGGCCTGATGCTTTTTATTGGTAACGCATATAGTCAGGGTGGAACAAATAACGGGACAAGGGCAGTTTTTATTTTCGATATTGCAAAATACATTGATTACGGACCGGGTTTTGCTGATTCGGCAGTTTTCAAAATAGGAATTCTTGATAAAACATCTGAGTTATTCTGGGAGATGGGAAATCTGGCAAAAACCCGGAAAACAATTCAGGATAAACCTGTTCAGCTGGTTGTATTCAGAAGTGAAGACCAGATACTTCATACTCAATTGCTATATGTTAATAAATCCAGCGGCTTTAGTCTGAACAAAGTCAGGACAAAGCTGGAAGGACACGAAACCCTGCTCTTAACTGAAGGATATGAATTCAGGGAATCAATGGTAAATTTTATAGGAGTGGAGGGAGAAATGCCTAAATATGGAGTCAATGAAGATATGATTACCAAAGCCGGAATGAAAGTTAACTCGAATCTCCTTTTTCAGGCGATAAAAACAAAGGAGGATTGGGAAAATCTTTTTGGTAAAGCTAGTGAACAGATAATAATCCAAAGGGATACTATCAAACAGCAGCTTGATATGATCAGGATTCAGAAGAAAGAGATACTTCATCAGAAAGCCCTTCTCGACAGTCTTGACAAAGAGATCAGCATTAAAGAAAATACACTGTCTGAAAAACAAAAAGTTCTTGATAAACAATTTGTCCGGATTAATAAACAACAGGGTGAAATATCCATTCAGAAACAGACTATAATCGACCAGCAGAAAGCTGTCCAGATACAGAAAGACACTCTGGCAAACCAGAAGGAAAAGATAACTATTCAACTCGCCCGTATTGATGATCAGTTAAAAAAGATATCTGAACAGGATAGTAAAATTAAAGTACAACTGGAAGCTATTGAAAAGCAAAAGCTTATCCTTTATTTTGTTATTCTGGCACTTCTGCTTGTCAGTTGCCTTGGTTATTATATCTACAGGGGATATAAAATAAAGAAGGAGGCCAATATCAAACTTGAAGAGAAGAACAGGACAATCTCCCTGCAGAAAGACGAAATTGAAAAACAGCGTGATCTGGCGGCTGCCCAAAGAGATCAGATCAGTTATCAGAAAAGGCATATTGAAGACAGCATCATGTATGCGAAGAGGATACAGACTGCCTTGATTCCATCTCTTGAACTTTTCAGCGATAAGCTTGAACACTTTGTTCTTTATAAACCCCTGGCAATAGTCAGTGGCGATTTTTATTGGGTAAGTACGCAGTCTAATCCACAGGTCATAATATCAGCAGACTGTACGGGACATGGTGTACCGGGGGCATTCATGAGTATGCTTGGGGTAACTATGCTTAATGAAATTGTAAATGGCAAGCATATTCTCATGCCTGACCAGATAATAGAAAATCTGCGCCAGGGGATAATAAAATCATTGAAGCAGGTTGCGGAAGAGGACAGTATCAAGGATGGTATGGATATAGCAGTTTGTTTGATTGATTTTGAGAATAATACTTTATGGTTTGCAGGTGCAAACAGTCCTCTTTATTTGGTACGAAACGGTGAACTAATCCATTACAGGGGCGATAAGATGCCTGTGGCAATTCATTATAAGATGGAGCCGTTCACTCTCCACAAGATCGATCTTCTGAAGGGTGATGCTTTCTATGTTTTCTCGGATGGCTATGCCGATCAGTTTGGCGGACCAAATCAGAAAAAATTCATGTCGATGCAACTAAGGGAAACACTTGTAACGATGGCCGGAATGCCTATGCTAAAACAAGGGGAAAGGCTGAATGAGATATTTGAGGAATGGCGTGGTGCTGGCCCCCAGATTGATGATATGACTATGATAGGAGTCAGATATTAATTATCTGCAAACCCATTTGGTTGTTACTCCGTTTATTGTAACATCTTTAGTAGCTTCAATAGCGAGCAGCTCGGCATCACAATACTCTGTATCAGATCCTGTGTTTATCAGTTGATTTGAAGAATTATATGTATTTTGACTGCATACCTTGCAGTTTTTCTGACATGATGTAAATGAAAATGCAATAAATGTAAAACCAGCGGCATATAATAATATTCTTTTCATAGAGATTATTTTAAAACAAATATACTAAAACTCTCTTCTTAACTGATACGGATTATTGTCAAAATGGTTACATCAATAAAATAATAATGTGAAGGATGCATCAATTTAATATAATTTCAGTCATTTGAGCAGGAATGAAAATATTTATAAATTGCATAAAAATTAATTGTCATGGAAGATTCAAAAATGAAAAAGCACGTAACCGTGGTTGGAGCTATTCAAATCGGCTTCGGGGTACTTGGTCTGATTGTTGCAATTGCAGCTTTCTTTGCACTTAACTTTGCAAGAACTCAGGTTGGAGGTGATGAAGTTGCCGGCGGGGTATTGAGGTTATTGTCCATCAGTGTCCCTCTTTTGATCGGGTTTCTGTCAACACTTGGCCTTGTTGGTGGTATCGGGCTTTTCACTTATCAGTCCTGGGCAAGATACCTGGTTATTGTTGTATCTGCTCTCGGATGCCTGAATATTCCTATAGGAACCCTGAAAGGAGTATATGCACTCTGGGTGTTATTACAGGATGAAACAATTAAACTGTTCGAGAAGAAATAACTTTTTACTTCATATAGTATAAGGGTTGGATTGCACATTCAGCCCTTTTCTGTTTATTGGTGTCCTCTGCAGGCTACATGTTTCACGGAAAAAATAAATCGTATTTCACAATGTCTGTTTTTCATCTTATTTTTGTTCCGTTAATTGATAAAATTTAAATTAAACAAATATGGCTGACGACAATAAGATAATCTTTTCGATGTACAGGGTTGGGAAATCATTCCCTCCTCACAGACAGGTACTTAAAGATATTTCACTTTCATTTTTCCTTGGTGCAAAGATCGGCATAATTGGATTGAACGGTTCCGGAAAATCGACACTTCTGAAAATAATTGCAGGAATGGAGAAAGAATACCAGGGGGAAGTTACTTTTTTGCCTGGGTACTCCGTTGGTCACCTTTCGCAGGATCCCTTACTTGATGAAACGCGTACTGTAAGGGAAATTGTGGAGGAGGGTCTGAAGGAAACAATGGATATAATAAAGGAGTTTGAAAGGATAAATAACAGCTTTGGAGAGCCTGAGGTATATGAAAACCCTGATAAGATGCAGCAACTTATGGACCGACAGGCTGTTCTTCAGGAGAAGATCGACTATTCGGATGGCTGGAATATAGAACATAAGCTGGAACGTGCAATGGATGCGCTCAGATGCCCCGACAGCAGTGCCAGGGTCAATGTTCTTTCCGGCGGAGAACGCAGAAGAGTTGCTTTATGCCGTTTACTTTTGCAGCAACCAGATATTCTGCTGCTCGATGAACCTACCAACCATCTGGATGCCGAATCCGTTCAATGGCTTGAAACGACTCTTAAACAGTATAACGGAACAGTAATATGTATAACCCACGACAGGTATTTTCTCGACAATGTAGCCGGATGGATCCTGGAACTTGACAGAGGGGAAGGCATTCCATGGAAAGGGAACTACTCCTCCTGGCTTGAACAAAAAGCGAAAAGGCTTGAATCAGAAGAAAAAGGGAATGTTAAAAGGAGAAAAATACTTGAACGTGAGCTTGAATGGGTAAGGATGTCTCCCAAAGCACGTCATGCAAAATCAAAAGCAAGGTTAGGCGCATACGAGAACCTTCTTAATCAGGATATAAAACAAAAAGAAGATAAACTTGAAATATTTATCCCCAATGGCCCCAGACTCGGGGATAAAGTAATCGAAGCTACTGCAGTTTCAAAATCATTCGATGAAAAATTGCTTTTTGAAGATCTGCAATTCAGCCTGCCTCCAAACGGGATAGTAGGCGTTATCGGACCAAATGGTGCAGGAAAAACAACTCTTTTCAGGATGATAATGGGTCAGGAACAGGCTTCAAAGGGAACCTTTAAAATCGGAGAAACAGTTACCCTGGGTTATGTTGATCAGGCTCACGCAGCTATCGATCCGGCTAAGACAGTTTATGAGGTGATATCAGGGGGTCAGAATGATGTTATGGTAGGAAACCGTTTAGTTAATGCGAGAGCTTATGTAGCCCGTTTTAATTTCACCGGAGCCGACCAGGAAAAGAAGTGTGGTGTCCTGTCAGGCGGGGAAAGAAACAGACTGCACCTGGCTCTTACGCTTAAATCGGGGGCAAATGTTTTGCTGCTTGACGAGCCCACCAATGATATTGATGTAAATACTCTCAGGGCACTTGAGGAAGGTCTTGAGAATTTTGCAGGTTGTGCTGTTATAATATCGCATGACAGGTGGTTTCTTGACAGGATAACGACTCATATGCTGGCTTTTGAAGGCAACTCTAAGGTTGTTTGGTTTGAAGGTAATTACTCTGACTATGAGGAAAACTACAGGAAGAGGGTAGCCGATACTACACCTGCAAGGATAAAATATAAGAAACTGGCATAATCATTGTATAGATGCTCAAACCTCCTTCGCCGCTCCTTCGCTGAAGCTATGGAGCGTAAGCGACAAGGCTTCAATGATCAAAGGAGGCAACAGCATAAAGGAAAAGAATCTTGATTGGATTATATTGTATGTGACTAAAGCTAAAGAAAAGTGGAAAGTTAATAGTAGATTTGCAGTTGTGAAATAAAATATGTACTCATCTAAGCATCATAAATCAATGAGATTAAATAGAACTGCCATCCTGACAATTTTATTCTCAGTTGTCTTTATTTCAGTGTGTGCGGCCGAATCATCGACCGATTCCGTAAATGTGCCGGTATTTGGTAAAGTATACGTTTATAACAGGACTAACACTTCCCAAAATGTGATAATAATGATATCAGGCGATGCAGGCTGGAAATCGGGTGTAATAGGTTTTTCTCAGACTTTTTCTGATATGAATAGTCTCGTGATCGGAGTGGATATACTTCAATATTTTAAGAATCTCAGACTAAGGAGTGAAGATTGTTATAATGTTGCAGCAGATTTTGTTCAACTTGCAACCGATGTGGAAAAGAAATATAATTTTGCAGAGTATAAGCCACCCGTAATCATGGGATACTCAAGCGGCGCCACACTTGTTTACGGTATACTTGCTCAGGCAAGATCCGGGACATTCATCGGCGGAATATCCATTGGTTTTTGCCCCGATATTGAACTACCCAAGATGCTGTGTGAGATCAATGGACTCACGGTTAAGACCGACGTCCCGGGGAAACGATACATACTCCAGCCTGATGAAGAACTAGGAAATCCATGGATAGTCCTGAATGGCAAGCTGGACAAAATATGTAATTATCCCGACGCTCTCGATTTTATGTCCAAAACAAAAGATGCTGAATTGATAACATTGCCGAAAGTGGGACATGGCTTTTCCAAGTGGGGCGATTTTATGCCTCAGTGGAAGGATGCCTACAGCAGGTTAATCGCAAAATATGAAAAAGAAAAACCACAGGTAGTAAATATTGCTGAGGTAAAGGATCTTCCGGTAATTATTACTAATTCCAAAACTCCTGATAGCAGTGCTCCTGTCGCGCTGTTGATTTCAGGTGATGGCGGCTGGTACGGTTTTGAGCAGCAAATTGCTGATAATCTTGCTCAAAGAGGGATTCCTACAGTGGGTCTGGATTCAAAGAAATATTTTTGGAAGCGACGTACTCCTGAAGAAACAGCCTCTGATATATCAAATGCTCTGAACTTTTATGGAAAATTATGGGGAAGAGAGAAATTTGTTCTGGTTGGTTATTCATTAGGAGCCGAACTTGTACCATTTATTTTAAACAGGTTACCTGTCGATTTAAAATCAAAAGTTCTGTCAGCAGTACTTTTATCCCCGGCAACTACTACCGATTTCGAGATCCATATCTCAAATATGCTGGGAATGGGAAATCGTCAGAATACATACAACACTACTGATGAAATAATTAAAATGCAAAACACACCGACTCTTATAATATTTGGAGACGGAGAGAAAACGCAACTTCCTGGATTGCTTAGCGCAACCAAAGTAGTAATAAGAAAAATACCCGGTGATCATCACTATAAGTTCAACCTGCCGCTTATTATGCAGACTATGAGAGAGAATAAAGCATTCTGAATGATAACTTCTGATTAGTTGAGGCAATGTTAAAGGAAAACTCATCGGCGACATTCGGAAACTTTCTAAAAGACAAGGTTTTCATTTTTCTTAATGAAAATGCGAGGATCATTACTCAGTTTCTTTTTACTGCTCTTTTTATGGTCCTGGCAGCATGGTTCATCTTTCACCAAAAGCATGAACTGAACACAGTCAGACTGGTAATTTTAGATGCCAACACCTACTGGATTTTAGCAGGTCTGGGACTCGTTGGTTTTTACATTTTCATCCAGGGGGTTATGTATGTTACCTCCTTTGCTTCAATTGATGTGCGATTAAAGCTTTGGGATGCAATTATTCTATTTCTGAAACGCAATTTCATCAGCGTTTTTCTACCCGCAGGAGCAGTATCTTCTCTGGCTTTTTTTAGTAATGCGATAGAAAAAAAGGGGATTACAAAAACACAGGTTTATTTTGCATCTTCCATTTATGCTTTTGTGGGAATTCTTTCTGTCGTAATTGTTGCTATCCCGGCATTCCTATTTGCTGTTGCAGGAGGAGGCATTGGTATGGGTAAATGGTATGCACTGGCAGGGGTAATAGCAATTTTGCTTTTATTTGTTTATGTTTATTATTCCCTTATAAGAAAAGGAAAACTTTACTCCTGGATTATAAGGATTTTTCCTAAAGCTGAGCTTTTCATCGAAGATGTAAAAAACAACAAAATTAACCGGAAACAATTTGTTTATACTGTCCTAGTATCGGTTTTAATTGAATTCGTCGGAATCGCACATGTTTATATTTCAATGGTTGCCCTCAATTTCCCCGCATCCCTGTCGACGTCAATAATTGCTTATATCATAGTTGTGATATTCCTGATTATTTCGCCTTTTCTCCGGGGACTTGGTGCAATTGAAGTCTCAATGACGTATGTTCTTCTTCATTCAGGATTTAATAACATTGAAGCTGTATCAGTTACAATACTTTTCAGGTTTTTTGAATTCTGGCTTCCGCTTTTTACAGGTATCGTAAGTTTTCTGCTGAAAGTGGATAAGCTTATTATGCGTATTCTGCCGGCAGTATTGATCTTTGCGCTGGGAATTGTGAATATTATCTCTGTACTGACACCGGCACTTCCGGAAAGGCTAAAACTTCTGAAAGATTATCTGTTTGTTGATTTTGTGAGCTTTTCAAACAGCTTTGTTTTTATTACCGGATTATTCCTTCTTGTAACTGCGGCTTTCATGCTGAGAGGGTTGCGAACAGCATGGTGGTTTGCTGTAGGACTGAGTATTATTTCTGTTTTTGGTCATATTACCAAAGGGATTGATTATGAAGAAGCTATTATAGCACTTCTTATTATCGGCTCACTGATAGGTACCAGAAAACAGTACTATGTAAAAACAAATCCCAGACTTGGAACGGTAGGACTGCAAACGGCTTTGCTGAGCATGGCTGCAGTTATGCTTTACGGAGTTATAGGATTTTACTTCTTGGATAAGAGACATTTTCATATTGATTTTAATATTTATCAGTCGTTCTGGTATTCGCTTCAGAACTTTTTCCTGATTGGGAACAGTGAACTTATCCCGCGCGACGCATTTGCGAGAGACTTTATCTACCTGATCAAGATTAGCGGATTTGCTTCGATTTCATTTCTTGTATATTCGCTTGTGAGGCCCTATGTATTCAAAATTACCCCTACGGATGAAGAGAGATCACGTGCTAAGTCTCTTACACAGCAATTTGGAAATTCCGCTCTCGATTTTTTTAAAACATATACTGATAAATTTATTTATGCTCCACCGGATATTAATGCATATATCTCTTATCGTGTAAGCAGAAATTTTGCAGTTGTTCTTGAAAACCCGGTATCAGAGAATAGGGAAGAGCTGAAGAAATGTATAGCATCATTCGGTAATTATTGTTATGAGAACGGGCTTAAAGAAATTTATTACAGGGTGCCTAAAGAAAGTCTTTCCATTTATTATGAATTGTCAAAGAAAAGCCTTTTCCTTGGTCAGGAAGGAGTGGTTGATCTCAATTCCTTTTCTCTGGAGGGTGGTGAAAAAAAATCAATCAGAAATGCGTTGAATAAAATAAAGGAACAGGGATATACAACTCATATAAATGCTCCGCCCCTCCGCGATGGTCTTATTCAGAAGCTTAAAGCTGTAAGTGACGAATGGCTTCGGCTTACTGAACGGGAAGAAATTATCTTTTCACAAGGCATGTTCGTGGAAACTGAAATCAAGGAGCAAACGGTGATTTCCATCGAAAACCATGAAGAGAAGATCATTGCTTTTTTAAATATCATTCCCGACTACGTAAAAGATGAAGGAACCTATGATTTACTTAGAAAGACAGCAGATGCACCTAATGGGATTATGGATCATATACTCATTGAACTTTTCAAATATTTCAAGGCAACGGGGATCAGATATGTTAATCTGGGTTTTGCACCAATGTCCGGACTGGATGATCCTCACAACTTCACAGAGAAGTCTATGAAATTTGCATATGAGAAAATACGGTCATTTTCACATTATAAAGGGCAGCGGGATTATAAGGAAAAATTCAATCCCCAGTGGAATGATAAGTTCCTTATTTACAGTAATGATTACGATTTACTACAGGTTCCAGGGGTACTCACAAGGGTAATCAAACCCTGAAAGTATTTTTCATTGAATGCGGAATAGGAAAATCACCTTTGGCTGCAGAGTGATCATCATGCGACAATTAACTCTTTTTTTCAAACTACAGCGGGCTATGGCTTTTCATAAATGATTTTCTATATTTATTTATAGGAAAATAATTGACACATTTGTACATGTAGTTAATCATGATTTGATGACACGATATCTAGGTTATATTTGTTTGCTCTTTTGTACATATACTTCTTCTTATTCTCAGAGCTTTACGGACAGTAATCTTCCGATTGTTTTAATAAATACTGATGGCGGAGTTGATATCTTCGATTCTCCCAGGGTTCTCGCTTCGATGAAAATAATCTTCAGGGGCGAGGGTTTGAGAAATTATCTTACCGACCAGAATACATCAGGTTTTTTAAATTACAATGGCCGGATAAATATAGAAATCAGAGGCTCCAGTTCTCAGACTCTGCCTAAAAAGCAATATGGACTTACTACATTAAAAGCCGATAACCTGTCAAATAATAATGTAGCGCTTCTTGGAATGCCTGCAGACAACGACTGGATATTAAACGGTCTCGGATTTGAACCTTCATTTATCAGGGATTATATTAACTATAACTTATCAAGGATGATAGGCGAATATGCAAGCAGAACAGTATACTGTGAAGTGGTTTTAAATGGCAGTTACAACGGTTTATATGTTCTCGAAGAAAAGGTAAAGCAGGGATCTGACCGGGTTGATGTTGCTAAAATCGGGACATTGGATAACACTTACCCTAAAATCACAGGAGGTTATATTACTAAATCTGATAAAACCACCGGAGGAGATCCTGTAGCCTGGACAATGTCGAGTTATATAGGAACAAACGATGTGACATTCATTCACGATCTCCCAAAACCTGAAAATGTTTCTTACCTGCAGAACTACTATATCCAATCTGAATTTGAAAAGCTCAGCAGCACCCTGGCTTCTCATAATTCATCTATTGAGAACGGCTACCCGTCGGTGATAGATATACCTTCCTTTGCAGATTATATGATAATAAATGAACTCGGGTCAAATGCTGATGCTTATCAATTCAGCACATATTATCATAAAGACAGGAATGGGAAACTCAGGGCAGGACCAATATGGGACCTGAACCTGACTTTTGGATATGATCTTTCCATCTGGGGTTTTGACAGGAGTAAGCCAAATGTCTGGCAATTTTCTAATGGAGATAACGAGGGGCCAAAATTCTGGAGAGACTTGTTTAATAATCCTGAATTCAGATGTTGTCTTTCAAGAAGATGGAATCAACTTATTCAACCCGGACAACCTTTAAATTATTCATCTATTGAAGCATTAATTGATAAGACTGTTGCCAAAATAAGCGAAGCTGCTGCCCGTGATAGTGTGAGATGGTATCCCCCGGAACTTAATTTCACATCTGAAATAATCAGGATTAAAGATTTTCTTAAGCTGAGAATTCCATGGATGACAGATGCAATCGGCCCTGCTTCATATTGCACCAATGTGATTTTGCCACCTCTTGTAATTACAAAGATAATGTACCACCCCGATACAACCAGAACTTTCCCTGATAGCGATAAGCAGGAATTTCTTGAAATAATGAACACAGGTACAAGTACCGTAAACCTGTCCGGGGTATATTTCAGAGGGACAGGATTTGTCTACCAATTTCCACCTGCCTCATCGATTGGCCCAAATTCAAAAATATTTCTTGCAGGAAATTCAGATGTCTTTATAAAGAAATATGGCGTTTCTCCTTTCGGGCAGTTCACACGGAACTTATCCAATAAGGGAGAGAAATTGGTTTTGGCTGATGGATTCGGGAATGTAATAGACAGTGTGACATATTCCGATTCGTCACCCTGGCCGAACGCTGACGGGAATGGTTATTATCTTGAACTGATTGATCCGTCTGCCGATAATAGTATCGCTGCAAACTGGACTGCTTCGACAAATATTCTCCTTAATGTCACTGGAAATGAGAATGATGTGATGTTGAAAGTATATCCGACACCAGTAAAGGATAAGCTTTCTTTTGAGTCATCAGGAACCATTAAGATTATTGAACTATTTGATTTCCAGGGGAGATTGATAAGTAAAATTAATGTTGATTCAGGCAATTATATCCTAAATATGAGTTCTTATCCTAAGGGAATTTATATGGTTCATATTATTACCAGGGATAAAAGTTATGTTAAAAAGGTCATAAAGGAATAAAGACACTTCTCCGGTTTGTACAACAAACTAAAGAATTCCTTGTTTAATTAAAGAATAATGCTCCTTCAACGAATCAGAAGGCAGAATAATATTAAAATTCACCACGGAAGCTTTCAATGATCAGCTCAGCTTCAGCATAGTAAGAAGAAAAGCCGAATTTTGTGTGCTTAGTGATAAAAATTGAATGACAACAAGAATCTGTATATTAGTATTTATTTTAATTGCCCTCTTTCCTAAGTGGTGCCTTTCGGAGGGCGAGTCTGTGAAAACAGCAACAATAAGCGGTTTTGTGAAGGATTCCAGGAATGGTGAAACGTTAACTGGTGCAGTCATTTATCCGGAGGAGAATCCTGCTATTGGCATTGCTACCAATTCCTACGGTTATTTTTCTCTTACGCTTCCGATAGGTAAATATTCATTAATAATACAGTTCCTGGGATATAAAACCCAGAGAGTCCCGTTGGATCTAAAAGAAAATTTGCAGCTTACTTTTGAAATGGAGGAAGAATCGATAGCACTAAAAGAAATTACAATTACAGGGGAGAAGAATAATAATAACGTGGTTCAGAGTGAACTTATTTCAAAGATCAATGTCAGAGAAATTCAGAATATACCTGTTATTCTGGGTGAAAAAGATATAATGAAGACTATCCAGCTTTTACCAGGGGTTACACCAGCGGGAGAAGGCAATGCCGGATTTTATGTTCGTGGAGGCGGTGTTGATCAGAATCTAATACTGCTTGACGAAGCTCCGGTATATAACCCTTCTCATTTACTCGGCTTCTTTTCCACTTTCAACTCGGATGCCATCAAGGATATAACATTGTACAAAGGAGGTTTCCCGGCCGAATACGGCGGAAGACTGTCGTCAGTTGTGGATATAAAGATGAGTGAAGGGAATAATAAGCAATTCCACCTGTCGGGAGGAATAGGAATCATTGCCTCAAGGCTGGAGATTGAAGGTCCTCTCTTTAAAAGCAAAGGCTCCTTTATGATAGCTGCCCGGAGGACCTATGCAGATCTGTTCCTGAGACTGTTGCCACGTCACGGGGCAGACTCTACCGCAAGCAAGTCGACCCTGTATTTTTACGATTTAAACATCAAAGCTAATTATCAGCTTTCTTCAAAAGACAAGCTATATTTCTCATGTTATCTGGGCCGTGATAATTTTAACCTTGGGGGAGCACTGGGCCTGAACTGGGGCAATGTTACCGCAACCACAAGATGGAACCACATTATAAATGATAAAATCTTTTCAAATACTTCATTGATCTTCAACAAATACAGTTATAATTTTAATGTAGCTGTGGGCAATCTTACTATGAAAGTACTTTCCGAAATAAAGGACTGGAATCTGAAAGAAGATCTACACTATTATCTTAATTCAAATAACACAATAAAATTTGGTTTCAATTCTATCTATCATACATTCGTTCCAAGTAAAGTAGATAGCTCTGCTTTTTTGCGAGTCAGATCAATGGATAACAGGTATGCCCTCGAAAATGCGCTTTATATATCCAATGAACAGACAATTACACCTCATATTAAGGCAACTTACGGATTGCGTTATTCCCTTTTCAGCTCAATCGGACCTGGAACAATTTACACATACAATCAGGTAGCAGATGTAGTTGATTCGGTTACTTATCGCAAAGGAAAAATTTTCAATACATATGGCGGATTTGAACCAAGGCTCCTTGTAAATTTTATCATCAATGATTCAAGTTCCATCAAGATTTCATACGCAAGAACCCGTCAGTATATCCATCTGTTATCCAACACGACCTCAACAACCCCGTTCGATCTCTGGGTTCCCAGTAATATTAATATTTTACCTGAAATTGCAAATCAGTATACCCTGGGTTATTTTAGAAATTTTTCAAATAACATGTATGAAACTTCTGTTGAATTATATTATAAAACATTTCAAAATCAGATTGATTACCGGAACGGAGCTAATCTCATACTGAATAATAAAGTTGAGTCACAACTGGTTTTTGGCAAGGGATGGAGCTATGGAGCTGAGTTTCTGATAAGGAAAAAGTACGGGAAACTGACAGGTTGGATCAGTTACACTCTCTCTAAGACAAAAAGGCAATTCCCCGATATCAATAATGGGAATGTCTTCCTGGCAAAACAAGACAGGCCGAATAATCTGGCTATTGTTGGAATGTATGAACTAAATCCTAAAATCACTTTTTCAGCTACATGGATTTTTTACAGCGGAAATGTCGTTACATTTCCAAGCGGACGATACCTCGTGGATGGGAATATTGTTCCATACTACACTGAGCGAAACGGTTACAGGATGCCGGATTATCACAGACTGGATATAGGACTTACCTGGCAGAAAAAGAAATCTGAAAAATTTGAGAGCAATTGGAGCTTTTCAATTTACAATGTTTATGGCCGTTCAAATGCATACGCCATAAATTTCCAGGAAGACCCTAATAATCCAGCTAAGATGCAGGCAGTACAATTATCTCTCTTCAGATTTGTTCCTGCCATTTCATATAATTTCAAGTTTTAAGTGAGAAGCAGAAATGGGAATAATAAAGAAAATAATAAATAAAGCTTCACTCAGGATTATCATATCACTGCTGCCTTTTCTGATGACTGCTGGTTGTCAGAAAGTTATCAACGTTGATCTTAACAATGCAGCACCACGGATAGTCATAGAAGGACTTATCAACGACAGACGCGGGCCATATAGCATTACATTGACAAAATCCGGAAGTTATTTCAACCAGCCTGAGCTTCCTTCTGTATCAGGTGCTGAAGTCACAATTACAGACAATACCGGAACAACTGATACACTGAAAGAAACAGCCCCAGGCATTTATCTTACTTCAAGAACAAAGGGGATTCCGGGAAGAACATATACATTGAAAGTTTTATCAGAGAACATTGAATATAAGGGAACTTCAACCATGTTAAATCATGTAGATATTGATTCCCTAACCTTGGTAAAGAGCGAGTTTCAGCGTATCGATCTTGGCGGAAACAATCATAACAGAATCCATTATGAAATTCATTGTTTCTTCAGAGATCCGCCACAAAAGAATTTTTACAGGTTTAAGGTCTTTAAAAACGATTCTATAAATACCCAAAGCTACAGGCTGTATGATGATCAATATACTAACGGTGAGGAAACAGAATTACGCGTTTCAGGTGCTGAGGCTGGAAGTACATACAGGATAGAGCTTCAATCAATAGATCAGCCAACATATGGTTATTACCGGACATTGTCCGACCTGATTTTTTCTAATCCTCTTTTTGGGTCAACTCCTGCGAATCCGAATACTAATCTCAGTAATGGGTCACTGGGTTATTTCGGAGCAGCGGCTATCTCGTCAAAAACCATTGTCATCACAGATTCGCTGATCAATTCGGTAAAGTGAGTACATTGAATACTTCTACTTCTTCAAACTCGCTTTTGAAAAGATATAATCGGGGATCTTGACATTGAATTCAATATCCATCATCTGGAACTCGGTTCCTTCTCCCTCTTTAAGTACATCTTTAAATAGTATTTTTTTAGGGTACCATCTGCCCTGTACCTGCAGCACATCTGATAATTCCATCTTTTTAAGCAAGACTCCGCTTTTGGCATAAAGCTCTTTTCGTAAAGGGATGAACCGGTCTTTATCCACCCAAAGCTTTTGAGTCTGGTAAGCAACATCTGCAGTAATTGCAGTAAGAATGATGACCCAGCAATTCCGGTCACCAATTTTTTCTTCCTTTTCCAGCTTGCCTGTATAGTGATTGAGAAGATGCGGATCTTCCATCATATCTTCATATGAGAGATCGGAACCCATGACTGATTGTCTGAGCATATGACCTGAAATCTGAATGATCCTGTCAGTAGCGGGCGAAAAGATCCAGAGAAGATTATCAAGTTTAAGCATTTTGGTCCCTTGTTCGCGGGGAGGAGAAATATACTCGGTATATGATTTAGTCTCCCCCATACTCCATGATTTGGATTCAACAGTCCTCGTGTTCCGGGGATTATGAATAACCATTTTTGAAGTAAATACTCTTGATTCTGCCGACATATTTTTATCTACCTTCTCGATAATTTCTTTGGCCGAAGGATTCTGTGCAGTTAGTGAAACGCACAAGATTAACATTGGTATTGCTATCCTTTTCATGCTTCTAATTCCTTAAATAACTGAGCTGTTTTACGTTTGTAAATTCCAATCCCGGAAAGTGCCGTTCCAACAACAGTTGAGATTAAACCGGGAATAAATCCTATAAAAAAGGAGAGGGTATTAATTCTGGCATGGAAGACAGCTGGCATCATTATGGTGGCATTTTTCATTATTGAACCCAGATCAAGTCCGTGATTCTGCATATATAATGATATCAGCAGCCCGAAAAACGTACCGCTTATCGATCCTATGATTCCAATCAACAACGATTCATAAATTATTGTTCTGTATATATGAGAATAGTTCTCGCCTAAAGCAAGGCGTGTTCCAAATTCAGTGTATCTTCTTAAACCTCCAAGAAGTCCTGCATTCCATAGCACCAGCGACATTGAAAAAACAAAAATAAGTACCATAAATCCACCAATTTGCTTGATCTGGTCTATCATTTTTCCAAAATCGTTTTGCTGTCGCAGAGTAAGAATTATTGGTGCAAATTTATCTTCTGATTTGGGAAAAAGCTTATTAAATTTAATCACCAGTTTGTCAACTTTTTCTTCATTATAGTAATTATCAGGTAAATACCCCACAATTTCACTTGCAGCATTGTTCATATCAAGAGCTTTCCTTACATCCTCCAGATCGATCACAACAGATCCCTGATCCATAGGTCCGGCACCAAAGATCACCGTGCCACAAAGAGTGTAATTAAACATGGCCATGCTGCCGTACATCGTTGAACCAATTAAAGTAACAGTGTCTCCGGGATTAATATTTAGTTTCCGCGAAAATTCTTCACTCATCAGTATCTCTTTCGGCTGAATTGGCATCCGGCCTCTGTGCAGAGATTTAGCCAGGTTAAACCGTTCTTTTTCAGATGGATCACCTGAAAACAAATCAATCCCAAAACCAATTGCAGGTCCTTGCGCACGGGTTTCACCATTGGAACCGGCAACGTCTATAAGTCCGCCAAAATGAATTCTTTGTCCCCATTTAATTTCAGGAAACTCATTTTTCAGCTTAAGCATTAGAGTGTCAACACCAGTAAGAGCAAGATCATTAGGCATCTGGTTAATATTCTTTTCATATTCAGCTGTAATTATTTTCACATGCCCTGCAGAAAACCGTGCGCTTAATTCCACACTGTCGTTTAATATTCCTGTAAGCCAGCAATAAAGCACTACAGTCAGCATTACTCCTATTGTAACAACAATAACCGGAAGGAGGCTTCGCTGCTTGTCTCTTAATATCCCTTTTAATAAAAATCTGATCATTGCAGTTTCCCCCTTAAAGCTTCTGTTGGTTTCATTTTAGCAATTCTCCTGGAAGGTAAATAGCTAACAATTGTTGTGGTAATCATTATGAGAATAATGGTAGTCGCAACCAGACCAAAACTATAAGCGGGGAAAATTTTGTCAGCCAGTGCAAGTCCATACTCCTTACCGGCTCCGGCGATTGATATTCCTGTTTTTGACTGGAAGGCCAGAAAAGGGATACCATAAAGAGCTGCCAGAAGACCAGCCAGTACTGAATTGAGAGCTCCTTCAATTGTAAATAAACCCACAACCTGTCCCCGGGTCATTCCAAGAGCTATATAGGTGCCAATTTCCTTTTGTCTTCTGAAAATTGATAATACCTGAGTGTCAAAAATAGCCAGCATTGCAAGACTCAGTAGAATTATATATAATACAATGCCCCCCACTGACTTTATTTTAATAAGATCAGTGATGGATTTTAAAAGATCTTCTTTTGTCTTGAATTTCCAACCTTCCGTGGAAGGTACTTCCGTTTCAATGTTTTTCTTCACTATAATTGTAGCTTCCCCGGGGGCTCCAATCATTTTTTGAAGACGATCGAGCGGCACCCAGACTTGACCAAGATCAACAGTGGGAACATTTGTTTCGAAAATACCTGTGATTTTCATATCAGTTGCATCGAAAGTACCATGAACGTCTCTCCAGCGAAGGGTAACCAGGTCACCTGTTTTCAACCCATTATCATTAGCCATTTGCCTTCCAATAAGTGCCGGTATTTCTTCATTATTGCCGGTAAACTGAGAAGAAGGTATTTTTAGAATTTTCTGATCGGAATTTATTCCTTTTATAAGTATACTTTGAATACGTCCTGCGGGATAAATTGTGCCTTGCGAAATAAGAATAGCCGCCATTTCTCCTTTTGAAACTATTGAATCAAATGACGCAGGAATATTTGAGTGCGCTTCCGTCAGAGAGAAAGGATCATAAGGATCGTAGTTTTTCTGCCTGTATTGACCTCCGCCTGTTTCCCAGTTTATCATATCATTTCTTGCCTGTATGTTCCAGCCGTCAAGTATTCCTTTGTGCCAGATAATGACAATGAATGAAATGGAAAGTACAATCACATTCAGCCAGGTTCTCATTCCCGCACCGATCAGATTTTTTGCTGCAAGCTTGAATAGAAGTTTCATAATTACCGTCGATTAATTATTGGTAATTTCATCTTTTAAAACTTTCCCGTCAATAAGGGATATCTTTCTTTTAAGATACGAGATAACCTTGTCGTCATGTGTGGCGAAAATGAAGGTAGTCTGGAATTCATTGTTCAGCCTGACCATTGTTTTAAGGATATTATGTGAATTGGCAGCATCCAGATTCGCTGTAGGTTCATCGGCAAGCACAATCTCAGGTCTCTTAACCATTGCCCTTGCGACAGCTACTCTCTGACATTCACCCCCCGAAAGTTGTGCAGGTTTGGATTTTGCCTTATCAGTCAGTCCGAGCCAGTCAAGTGTATCCATAACCATTTTCCTTCTATGGCTGTCATCGAGTTTGAGGAGGAGAAGTGGGAATTCCACATTTTCAAAAACGGTGTAAACAGGCAGAAGATTATAGCTCTGAAAAATAAATCCAAGCTTTGACCTACGAAGAAGGGCGGCTTGTTTAACATTCAGATCGCTTATTGACTGGCCCAGCACCATAACTCTTCCTTCAGAGGGTGAATCGAGAGAACCTATAATATTCAGCAGGGTCGTTTTACCGCTACCGCTTGGACCGACGATCCCGGTAAATTCTGCCTTGCCAATCTTAAGATCTATTCCGTTAAGTGCTGTAAACCTTCCTCCCGAGGTTGGAAAATCCTTTCTGAGGCCTTCAATTGAGATGAGAGTTGTGTTTTCCATATAATTATGTTGAAATAATTGTTTTTAAATCATTTTAAAATCTATTTATGACGGCATTATAACCTCAACCACTTCTCTTTTGTTGTGCCCCCCAACCCCCCTAAAGGGTGCCTAATACTCGCTTTCTAAGTGTCGATTCTTATGCACGAGAATTAGTCCCCATTTAGGGGGATCCCGCGAAGCGGGAGGAGGTCTATTTTTCAAAAATTAAAGACTGTCATAAACTGTATTCCTTTTCCCGAAAACATATTATTTCCGGAGATGTTATTATAAATTGCAAAAACTTCAGGATTCCAGTAAAAAAAAAGATAATAGGTCCAGTTATCGCTTTGTCGCTGCAGGTTGATAAACCTGTACCAGCTCTTATCTGTCCAGTTATAATATAAAATGCCGCCAATTTTATTAATTCCAACCGGGTAGTTAACTGTGAGGGATGAGAATGAAACGTTTTTACCTGAATTAAAAATCTCATTCGCAGAACTGTATCTGAAGTATTCTGACGCCAGGTAAAGCCCGTTTCCCAGACTAAAGGTATAGTCAATCCCGAGTGTGAAAAGCTTTGTCCAGGGCTGAAAATATGCGGTATCAGGCGAACTATGGGTGAGTGAATATTCAGCCCATAATCCGGGACCAATATCCCATTTACCGTCTAATCCTATCCTGTCCTCGCGGTATGTTGAAGATCCGTGAATTAATGTCGGTTCAAGTACCCCTGCCAGATTTGCGGTACGATGATGATATGAAAGAGCCAGTTCTCCTTTTGGAACCGGAAATTGCATTCTTCCTCCATATTCTGGAATTTTTCTTTCGGAAGGGACGGTTTCCCAGCCCCTTGTTTTATCATTTCCCCAGAGGACCCATAGCCAGGCATTCGCATTGTTCTGGAAATAGTATCTTCCCAATAGTCCGTATACTCCATCGGTTAGCTGAAGGGGGTCACGTGGGTCGATATGATCGAACCACATCAGTGGACGAAGCATACTGGCTGAACCAAAATTTATCTTCTGTAATCCTGCCCTGAGTTCAAACCGTTCTGTGCTTAATCTGACCCATAAGCGGTAAGGTTTGATTTTTGAATCCGATATATCGTTAACCGAACCTGCAAAATGATAATTCAGATAGCTGTCAAAAGATAATTCAGAATCGAATTTCAGATTGTTCCTAAATGTCTTTCCTATTGACAGTACCGGCATAAACCTTGCCCCGGTTTGCAACTGAACCGGATTTGAGAAATTTATACCGGCGTATGCATCAACCTGACCCTTAAGTTTAAAAATACTGTCCTGGGCTTGCAATTGAACAAGAATAAAAGAAAGGAGGAAAATTATATGTAATCTCAGGTTCTTCATTTATTGCTTTCTGTTCTTCCTCGGCATAATACCATAAAAAAAGAAATTCATGACTTCGACAATCATTTGTTCAGGATTCTTATAAATACCAACAACTCGCTGATCGGTAAGCATTTCAGTTAAATTGTTAAGAAAATAGAGCATAAATTCAGGTTTGATATCACTACGGATTTCACCCGTTTTCTGCGCCTCGCATATATCATCAAGATAGATCAAGATCATCTTCTTTTTAATATTTTCAATTGTTTCGGTTAATTCTTCATCCTGATATTTATATATATCATCTAAAAGTTCCTGACTCATTTCGTGAGCATTGCTGATTTTAAGATCAACCAGCTTTTTAACCTTTTCTTCATAAGGAGTATCGCTGTTATAAATTTCCTTATAAGCTTTAACTCCCGATTCAAACATATCTTCAATAAGGTACTTCGCAATGGCTGTTTTATTGCTGAAGTACTTGTAGCAGGTCATCTTGCTTACTCCGGCTTTCTCACATATTTCTTCAATTGTAACCCGTCGGATCCCATGTCTCCAAAAGAGGGATCTCGCTGAGTTTATGATAGCTTCAAACTTACCTGACTGTTTCTTCATGTCCTTTACGATAAGTAAAAAAGTGTACAAATATAATATAATTACACAAATAACGTATACTATTTTATAAATAGTTTATCTAAATTCACTATCCAGATCTAAATTGGCTCATAAAGAGCCAGATTATGATTCAGAATTCCTTGATCTTAACTGGGGCTATTTGATGTTACGGATGATTAATAATCTCTATATCTTCGTATATTCAAATATTTCAGAATTATCAGTTATGACTATCGATATATACAAAATCCAAAAACGCTTGAAAATCAATTTATTTACCCCATCCCCAGGGGGCGTAAATTGATTTTGACTGCGTCGAGCTCGCACTTTGTGCTCGGTTCTTCGCTCCCCTTGGGGTCTGGGTAAACGAAGAACTGACGACGCGAAGCGGAGGAGCTCGACGAAGTCAAAATCAATGAGGGTAAATGAATGATTCCTGAGCTCAAATTATCAGTTATGATAGCTTATACATTAAAAAAGAAAAAAGGTGCCGAAGAATATCATTTATTTGAAGGCAGGATGACAGAAGAGGGCTGCACATCAAAACAGTTTTCACTTTGTGGAAAGATGGATAAGTCGGAGAGTGCCGGAAATATTTTTTCCTGTGAAGAGGAAGATTCTGCCAGGAAAAAATGTGCAAAAACTGGGAGAGCATTATGCGTTGATTGCGTCAGCCATTTTTATACATCATATTAGTTGTGAATTTCCATTTCGGATCGCCTATGTTATTCAGGATCTGGCCTGACGTTCAATATAAGATAAAAGACGATCGAACAAATCTGAAGGATTTTTTGTTTACGATTTCTAGTGGATTAGGTTTAATCAATGTCTAATTTAAAACTGAAAGATTATGAAATCGTTAAAAGTTATTTCGTCTGTATTTCTCTTATCGCTTTGCCTAGTATCATTCGGTCAGAGCACACCGGCTGCTTCCGGTAAAATGAGCGTTTATTTTGTACAGGCTCCTCATACTCCGGAACAATGTCTCGGCACTCTAACGGATCTTAAGACAAAAGGGGATCAGTACCTGTCAAAGTTTGAATTCGGCTGTATGTCGGGAGATCATACTGCTTATGCTTTCCTTGAAGGAAAATCCGAAGCAGATGTCAGAGCTGCTCTGCCTAAGGATTTACAGGCAAACGCCAAGATCCAGAAGGTGGATAAATTTACTCCCGACCAGATTGAAAAGCTTCACAAGGGTAAAATGTAATAATCTGTGAAAGCATTTGAATGCTAAAAGCTTGTATAAGGAGTTGCTTCTTTTAAGAGGCAACTCTTTTTAATTTTCCTGAATTATTATTTTCTGTCTATTTCCTCGAATTTCTGATTATATCTCCTCATTTCTATTTATTCTATATATTTCTATGCATTTCATGTCCTTTCCGTGTAAAATCCATAAGTCACTTACCATTTCATGAATATTGTTTAACTTTAATAGACAATGTAACCGGAAAAGTCAGGTAAAAGTCTTATACCTGCATTCTGATTCCCCGCTAAATACGAATTGAGTATATTCGACAAATAATTGGATTAAAAATGTACACACCTTCAGAAATAAAAGATCTTTCTCTTTCTATTGGTGCAGAGAAATGCGGAATAGCTTCTGTTGAGAGGTTTACAGGTGCACCGGATGGTTTCCATCCCAAAGATATTTATATCGGATGCAAATCAGTTATTGTTTTTCTGATCCAAATGCCAACGGAGATCATATTAACTTCGAATCCCGTTCCGTATTCACATACTGCTCATTTGATATACTCAAAGCTTGATAGTATTAGCCTAGAGCTTTGTAAAGCAATTCAAAGTAATGGAAATCATGCAGTTCCAATACCTTCAGATGTTCCTTTCCTTAGCTGGGATAATAAAAATCGTCATGGTATGGGGATCCTTTCTCTACGCCATGCTGGTTATCTGGCCGGTCTTGGCATTCTTGGCCGAAATAATTTGTTGATTAATCCTGACCTAGGTAACATGGTGTATATCGGAGCCATATTAACCGATAATGAGTTAGATCCGGATCCTTTGATTGAAAATGTCCGGTGTCCTCCGAAATGCAGTATTTGTCTTGATAGCTGTCCTCAAAATGCTTTGAACGGTTTTACTGTAAATCAAAAACTATGCAGAGAATACTCTGCTCCAAAGAATGAAAGGGGGTTTGATATTTACGCCTGTAATATCTGCAGAAAAGTTTGCATTTTCAGAACGAGGATTAATTAGTATACAGTATAACCAGATCAGTTTTATAACACCTGCTTTTTGCATATATGTTAGCTAAACCGCCTTATCATTATCATGGGGTAGGCAAAGAGAACCAGGCCGCCCTGACGGAAAGCTATTTAAAGATGGGAAATAATTATACTGTTTAAATGCGCGATAAAAGATTTATTGCTGTACATCGTGGAGGATCACTAACCAGGGACAATCATAATAAACTGATCGGATGGGCTGAAAGATGTTCTGAACGTGTACTTTCACTTATTGAGGAGGATATTGATAACCGTCTTCTGTATGCCCTGCATGTAGCTAAAGAATGGGAAACTGAAAATGTTAAAACAGGTAAAGCAATGATTGCTTCACAGGGTGCGCATGCAGTGGCGAGAGAATCATCTGATCCGGTTATAATCGCAGTAGCCAGGTCAGTCGGGCACACCGTTGCAACTGCTCATATGGCAGACCATGCACCAGGCGGAGCACTTTATGCACTGAAAGCTGTCAAACTTGCCGGTAAATCAATTGAGCAAGAACGGAAGTGGCAAACCGGACAATTGCAAAAATTACCATCCGTGTTAGTGGAATTAATTATGCCAATACTGAAACAGAAGGCAAAAAGTTTGAAGGTTGAATGAAAATTATACTGTCATGAAAATAGTTATTCTTCTTTTTGATAATTTCACAGCTCTTGATATTGTTGGACCTTATGAAGTTTTAAACAAGCTTCCGGATTCAAAGATCATATTTGCAGGTCATGAAAAGAAGGAGTACAGTGATCCATATGGTTTAAGAATCTCAGCTGATAATTCAATAGATGAGATTTCCGGAGCAGATATCTTATTGGTCCCAGGCGGACCGGGAATAGATGTTTTGTTGAATAACCTAGATGTACTCGATTGGATTCGAAAAATAAACCGGACAACTAAATGGACAGTTTCGGTATGTTCAGGTTCTCTGCTTTTAGCTCAATCAGGATTGTTGGATGGGAAAAACTGCACCACACATTGGAGGCGAAAGGAGCAGTTACGCAGTTTTAACCTCACTGTGATGGATGAGAGATACATTCAGGACGGGAAATTTATTACATCTGCCGGAGTATCCGCCGGAATAGATATGGCACTTTACCTGGTCAGTAAAATTGCCGGAGATAAAGCAGCAATGGTGTTTCAGCTTGCAATTGAGTACGATCCCAAACCACCTTTTGATTGCGGGTCACCTGAGAAAGCTTCATCGGAAATGCTTGGCAAATTCAGGAAATAGATCAGATTCTTTTTAATTATCATATCCTATTCGTTTAAGAATTTTGTAACCTATTAAATTATTGATGGTATTACAATGTGTAACCTTTTATATGTTTAAGAGTTTATATAAAAATAAATTATTGAATTCCTATTGAACCTTACCACCGACAGGTTTTGGAACTTTTGTTTGATTTTCCTAATGTATAAATATCGACCCATGTTTAAAAATTATTTGATAACCGCATTGCGTGAGATCCTTAAAAACAAGACCTTTTCTATTATTCATGTTTTTGGGCTGGCAATGGGTATTGCTGCCTTTGTGCTTATTCTGCAATATTCATTTTATGAACTGAGTTATGATAGTTTTTATAAAAATGCGGACCAGATATACCGTGTGAGACAGGACCGTTATAATAAAGGAAAACTCAGTACTACCTGGGGTGCCGGATGTGCTGCAATTGGTCCTGCCTTAAAAAACGAATTCCCTGAGGTACTGACATTTGCCAGGCTTATAAATTTGGGTGGTATAATTAATATAGATGAAAAGAATTTCAGGGAAGAAAAGCTCTATGCGGCTAACAGTTCATTTTTGACAATGTTTCCTGTCAGGCTAATTGCCGGTCCAGACTCCACAGCCCTGGATGAGCCGTTTACAGCTTTAATATCAGAATCAATTGCAAAAAAGTATTACGGAGGTGAAAATGCTATTGGTCAAAAGTTCAAATTAAACAAAAGTTCAGCTTTTAAAATAACCGGGATATTTAAAGATGTTCCTGACAATACCCACCTTAAATTCAATATCCTTATCTCCTGGCCGACTTATGTACATTGGAGTGGTAAAGAAGTTGAGACCGCATGGAACTGGGATGGTTTTTATACATATATCAAAATACAGAGCGGTACAGATATAAAAGCGTTTGAAAAAAAGATGAATGCTTTTACAAATAAACGCAATGAAGATCAGGCTCGTTCAGATAATTCAGGTACAGTATTTTCCCTTCAATCACTCCGGAGTATTCATCTTTACTCAAATTTGATGTGGGAGGCTGAACCAAATGGCGACGTCAAAACAGTTTATTTTTTAATGGTGATTGCGTTCATAATCCTTATAATTGCCTGGGTAAATTATATAAATTTATCAACAGTAAAAGCAATTTTCCGTTCAAGAGAAGTAGCAGTCCGGAAAATATCAGGCGCTGCCAGAATTCAATTGATAAAACAATTTTTAACCGAATCTTTTGCAATAAATATTATTGCGACAGCATTTGCTGTGATACTGGTTTTGGTCACAATGACGTACTTCCGGGTGCTTACAGGGAGAGCAATGGGATTGAACACTGCCGTTGTGTGGATTGTCTTTTTAGCAATGATATTTATCGGGCCAGTAATTTCCGGGATATACCCGGCACTTGTAATTTCTTCATTTAAACCCATGTCAATATTCCGGGGAAAACTTAATGGGGGTCCGGGTGGGGCAGTTGTCAGGAAGGCTCTGGTAGTTTTTCAATTCGCAGTATCCATAGCACTTATTGCAGTAACATTTACAGTTTATAATCAGATTTCATTTATGCGTAATCAGAAACTGGGCGTTAATATTGATCAGACAATTATAATTCAGGGACCAGGAGTTGCTGATTCGACTTATAAAGATAAGCTGACTTCTTTCAAAACCGAATTATTAAAATATCCTGTTATAAAATCTATCACAGCTTCGACCACTATTCCCGGAGGCAAAGTCAGATGGAATGCAGGAGGAATACGTCTTGCCAGCGAAGACGATACAAAATCGAATCAGTATCGGGTTATTGGGATAGATTATGATTTTGTCGATGCCTATGATTTATCTGTTAAATCCGGAAGGAATTTTTCTAAGGAATACAGTACTGATGAACACTGTGTTTTGTTTAATGAAGAGGCAATTAAACTTATGGGATTTGAATCTCCTGAAAAGGCCCTCGGAGAAGTAATATATTTCTGGGGCGATAACTATAAGATCATCGGAGTCCTTAAAAACTTTCACCAGGAATCTTTAAAAGCAAATTACGATGCACTGATATTCAGGCTTACGCCTGGAACTCGTGACTATTTTTCAATTAAACTGAATTATGAGGGCCAAACGGGCAGTGATAGTTTTAAAATGACTCAGGAAACAATTGAAAAGATTAAAGAAAAGTGGGAACAATTTTTTCCCGGAAATCCCTTTGATTATTTTTTCCTCTCGAATTATTATGATAACCAGTATCATGCTGAAAAGCAATTCAGGACCATTTTTGAATTGTTTGCTTTTCTTGCTATTGTTATTGCGTGTTTAGGCTTATTCGGACTTTCATGGTTCGTTATCGTCCAACGGACAAAAGAAATAGGATTACGCAAGGTTAACGGAGCAACTGTCTATGACATAATATTGCTTATTTCAGCCGATTTCCTGAAACTGATTGTTTTAGGTATAATTATAGCTGCACCGGCAGCTTATATCTTTTCTGTAAACTGGCTGAAAAAATATCCTTTCAGAGTTGAATTCAGCTGGTGGCTTTTTTTATTATCAGGATTGTTAATTATTATTATCTCTGCACTCACAATAACTTACAATACTTTGGTGATTGCAGGTACAAATCCAGCTAAGTCACTTAAATATGAATAGAAAATTTTCCGATAAAAACAGCGTTTTAAAAGAGTTTATGACTATTCCGGGTGTTGGGAAAGCATGTTCCCTTGACTTTTGGAATATAGGACTGAGAAGTATTACTGACCTTGAGGGACAAAATCCGGCAATTTTGTACGACAAGTTAAACACCCTAACCGGTGTGAAACACGATATCTGTATGCTCTATACTTTTCGTTGCGCCATTTACTATGCTACTGAAAAGGACCACGAAAAAGAAAAACTGAATTGGTGGTACTGGAAAAATAAGCCGTATAACGAGTGACTTCAGAATGATATGCTACTCCAGCACCCTTGTGCCGAAGATAAACTTATCCTTCCACCACGGATCATTTAATGCAGTGATGGTTACCCCATTTTTGGAAGAGGTATGTATAAATTTATTATTACCGATATAAATACCGGCATGGGTTATAAAACTATTAGTTTTATAAGTTCTGACAAAAAAGACAAGATCCCCTTTTAACAGTTTATCTGTTCCTTCTATTATTTTTCCATACCTGGCCTGCTCTTCCGAGTTATGAGGCAGACTAATTCCGTGAGTGGCGAAAACAGCTACAAGTAATCCCGAGCAATCTATGCATTTCATATTTGTACCTCCCATACAATGAGGCACACCGATATATTTTTGAGCAGTAGCTATTATCTCGTCGGCTGTGACTTGATGAGTATTTATCTTCCTTTCTGAACCTGTTTCCAGAAAACTTTTTAATTTCCTATTTTCCACAGGGGTTTCAATATTCCGAAACGATGATCCGTGATAAACTTGTCTCGAGCATGAATTGTTAAATAGCTGACACACAACAATAAACAGAACAATATATTTTACTTTGGATTCAAAAAGTACTTTCATCATTTTAAATTCAGCTAATTGGCGGGGTAAATATGATGATTATTTTCGTAATTCATTCGGGAAGTCATAAATCCGGTAGCAACTATAAAATTTTTATCCTCCGCTTTTTCATTCGGATAACATCATGACCCCTTTACTGACCTGTTCAGCGCAAAAGAAAAAACAATGATTAATTTTGAATTCTGCAACTTTAGTGAAATTATTAATGACCATTGTTAATCAAAATGATATTGAACAACTAACAAAAATGGATTCATTATTTGCTTCCATCGATGTAAAGTTTGGTCATCCTCCACCCTGGACCAGACCGCCAGGATTCATTTCCCTGTCTAAAATTATACTGGAACAACAAGTAAGTTTAGCCTCTGCAAATGCTCACTTTCTTAAACTTAATACTTATTTGCATGGGATTACCCCGTCAAATATCCTCAGGCTCTCTGATGAGGATATGAGAATCTGCCAGATCAGTCGCCAGAAAACCATTTATCTTAGAGCGTTATCAATTGCAATTCTCCAGGGAGAAATTAACCTCGAAGCGCTGACAGAGCAAAACGAAACTGAAGTTCGGGAAAAACTTACGAAAATTAAAGGCATTGGTAACTGGACTGCGGATATCTACTTAATGTTTTGTCTGCAATCAAAAGATATTTTTCCCTCAGGCGATATAGCTGTAATAAATACAGTCAGGGAATTGTCTGAAGTAAAAACAAAGGAAGAAATAATATCACTATCTGAAAAATGGAAACCTTTCCGTTCGCTTGCAACTTATTATTTATGGCACTACTACCTGAGTAAAAGGCAGAAAAACTTTAAAAACGCCTCTGGGCTCATTTGAGATTAGCGGGCTACATACTTCAGTGGATTAACCCTTTTGTAGAATGCATAGATAAGCTACTCGAATACAACAGTTTTATTATCGTAAACAAAGACCCTGTCTTCAAAAACCAACTGCATGGCTTTGGCAAGCGCGGCAGTCTCATTTTCCCTGCCGGCTTTTATCAGATCTGCCAGGACAAAGGAATGATTTACCGATATAGTTTTCTGAGTAATAATAGGTCCTTCATCAAGATCATCGGTGACGAAATGAGCCGTTGCTCCTATAATTTTTACCCCCCGTTTTAGCGCCTGTCTATAAGGGTTTGCACCGGTAAAGGCCGGCAAAAATGAGTGATGAATATTAATTATTTTTAATTTAAAAGATGCAATAAAATCAGCTGAAAGAACACGCATAAACTTGGCCAGAATTAAGTAATCAGGCATATACCCGAGAATTTTATCCATCAATTCAGACTCATAATTTTCTTTACTCTTATTTTCGTGCGAAACTAAATGAAAGGGAATACCGAAACGTTCAGTAATACTCATCAAATCAGGGTGATTGCCAATAACGCATTGTACACTGGCTCCAAGCGTTTTAAAGTGATTCCGTGTCAGGATATCGCTTAAACAATGATGTTCTTTTGTAACGAGAACAACAATTTTTTTCTCTGGCAAAGGATCTACTTTAACTACAGCATCAGGAGCCAATACTTTTGTTATTGCCATCTCAATATTTTGCGGATCTGAGATTTTGTCCACAACGATCCTGGCAAAAAACCTGCTCTCCTGTAAATCCACATGTTCCCGCATGGAAACAATATTAAAGCCGGCATTTGCTAAAACTGACGATATGGCTGCAACCAGACCCACTCCATCCTTACACTGAATAACTATGACCATAATACATTTTGTTACTTCTTCACAATTTTACGATTTTTATTCTCTTTTCTCGTATTTGACTTAATTCTATTTTTAATTTATAACAACCTACTGTCAATATATAATGTGTGAATGATATAAATTATTTTAAAAGTTGTACAACAATAATCATTGGTTGAGTGCTCACCTTTGTTTTGTACTGACGATAAAATGGTAAAAGAAGATAATAATTCCGGAAAATCACCTGCTCAGTTTCGCGTTCTGACACTTAACCTGTGGCAGAGATTTGGAAATTGGGATAGCCGGCGCAAGGTGCTGATCGAAAGAATTAATGACCTGAAACCAGATATGGTGGCTTTCCATGAATCTATAAAAACGGATGATTATGATCAGGTATTTGATCTTCTTGGTCCGGGCTTCAACATCGCTCACTCGAAAGAGCGCGATCCCAACGGGATGGGTATTTCAATTGCGAGCCGCTGGCCAATTGGAGAAGTTCAGGAGGTTGATTTGAAGGTGACTCCGCAGACAGCAGGGTTCCCATGTGCAACTCTTATTGCGGAAATCATTGCCCCCGATCCCATTGGCTCTTTGCTTTTTGTTAATCATTTTCCTAACTGGCAGTTAAACTTAGAGTTTGAACGCGAATTGCAAGCCGTGAAAGCCATAAGGTTCGTTGAAGACCTGGCGGACCTCACCAAACAACAGGTGATACTAGTAGGTGATCTTGATGCTGATCATGATTCCGCAAGTATACGTTTCATTACAGGCAGACAATCTCTGGGTTACATGAGTGTCTGCTACAGAGATGCCTGGGAAAGCACTCATCCTGATGATTCGGGACACACTTTCACCCCTGTGAATCCACTTGTTATTGATGGGGTTGTGAAAGGTATGAAACCATTTCGCGATTGGCCCTTCCGCCGTATAGATTATATTTTTGTCCGTTTTGGAGCACATGGAGGAAATGCTCTTGACATATTAAAATGCGATCGCATCTTTGATGAACCCGTTAATGGCGTTTGGGCCAGTGACCATTTTGGCCTTATAGCCGATCTGGCCAAACCAAAATCTATATAAATGTCCGGAGGGGTAATAAAACTCTAAGGCTACTCAAACAATACGGACGATTTGTAACATTAGTGACATTTAAACCAAAACGGCTTCAAGTTTAATGATTGTTCCGGTCAGAGCTTTTGATACAGGACAACCTGATTTTGTCTTTTCGGCTATCTCCTGGAATTTTTTATTTTCGATACCTTTGACTTTTCCCGTTGTTTTCAGTAAGATCTCAGATATTGAGAATCCATCAACTGATTTACCAAGAGTAACCTCAGCAGAGGTCTCAATTTTATCAGCAGTGTTGCCTGCCTGATCAAGCGCATGCGCAAGTGCCATTGAATAACAGCTCGCAAGGGCTGCCCCAATCAGTTCTTCTGGGCTCGAGGCACTTTTATCATCCTCAAAACGTGATGAAAATTTAATTTTACCTTCATAACCGCTCGTTTTAAGGGTGTACTTCCCGCTACCTTTAACCAGGTTCCCTTCCCAGTTTGCATTTGCATAATGTTTACTCATGGCATTAAATTTTAAGTTTTTATAATTATTTATGGATAAAAAATCTATTTCTTGTGTAATTAAAATATAACAATCAAAATCATGGAAATGTTTGCTCCCTTACTGAAAGACCTTCATTGGAGTTATGAATTCTCAATATTGAGACTGATAGAAATACATGACAGCTTTTTATTTTGAGAGGTATAAAATTTAAGAAAAACTGAATGAAATTTTACTGTTTTTGTACAACTCTATGGCATATTATTTGTTATTTGAGATAACCCTGAATTAACGGTCATGAAAAACCTATTTAAAGTAATTCTTTTCAGTTTCATATTTACCGTCAGTTGCGATAAAGAACGGATAAATGAAAATTTCCGCGATGACTCCGGAATATCAAATATTAATGGGAAATGGAAGGTTATCTCATATGAGGATTTCGAAAAAGGTACAATAACAGTAAAAACTGATGTTGATTCCTGGAACGGCCTGGACGTGATTCTCACTTTCGCTGATGATTCTCTCTGGGGCTACTGTACTACCAACAGTATGACAGGAAAGTATACTTTGGCGGGAAGATATATCCACATTGTATCCTATGGAGGAACCAAGATCGCACAGCCTGTCTGGGGAGATATGTTTTCAAAAATTATCTACGACATAGAGTCGTTCGAAGTAAATGAGCATCAACTCAGACTTTTCTATGATGATTCACAGAAAAGTGTGACTCTGAGTCACGAATGAATAAAACGATACCTGGCTCATACCAATTATCAGGATAAACTAGTACCCTTTTTAA
>Ga0302164_10000113_pt1 | contig 29831 bp, 26 predicted proteins | sample I_Fen_E3_1_FD_193500 | JGI IMG/M metagenome (GOLD analysis project Ga0302164, IMG submission 193500) | Peat permafrost microbial communities from Stordalen Mire near Abisko, Sweden - I_Fen_E3_1 | ecosystem: Environmental > Terrestrial > Soil > Wetlands > Permafrost | place: Sweden: Abisko...
GAAAAAACTGATACAAACCAGATGGTTTGCGAAGATTCATGTGTCGAATTTTTTGTTTCACCAGAGGATGACGGGATATATTATAATATGGAGTTTAATGCAATCGGGACCTGCCTGCTTGGAATAGGGACTGACAGGGCGAGCAGCAAAAGGGCGAGGCCTGAAATTATTTCAAAAATCAGGAGATTAACAACTGCCGGAACTGAACCGATCGGAGAGAAAGAAGGTGAGTATGCATGGACAATTACAATAGCAATCCCTTTTGAAGTTTTTTTCCATCACCAGATAAAGGACCTGAAAGGCAAAATCTTCAGGGCAAATTTTTATAAGTGCGGTGATAAGCTAACAGTTCCTCATTATGTAACATGGAATCCTGTTGGAACAGAAAAACCCGATTATCATCAACCGGAACATTTTGGATTGCTAAAATTCGTTTAATATGAAGAAAGGCCCCTCTGCCGCTTCGCCGCATCTCCCCTAAAGGGGAGCTAATTCAGCCACAGAACGAGGGTATAATTGTTGGTAGGTGAATATTAACCCCCCTAGGGGGGATGGGGGGCAAAAACAAAGGGAATAAAAGTAATTTAAAATTAACCAGAATACTAAGAATATGATTAAAGGTAATGCATTAGTAGGACAATCAGGCGGACCAACATCAGTGATCAATTCCAGCCTTGCAGGAGTTATAGAAACAGCTTTAGCCTCTTCTTACATAAAGGAGATTTATGGGATGCACTTTGGGATTGAAGGATTCATGCAGGAATGGCTTTTTGATCTTGGCAGGCAACCACATAAGATTATTGAAGGGTTGCGCTATACACCTTCCTCAGCATTGGGGTCATCACGTCATAAGGTTCAGGATAAAGATCTTCCTCTCATTCTTGAGGTCCTCAGAAAATATGACATAAGGTATTTCTTTCTGATAGGTGGGAACGACACTATGGACACTATCCACCGGGTTGAAACCTATTGCAGGAATGAAAAATACGAGCTGACGGGTATTGGAATTCCTAAAACTGTTGATAATGATTTGTTCGGAACAGATCATACACCCGGCTTTGCCTCTGCAGCCAGATCAAATATTCTGAATGTGATGCAGGCCGGAATGCTTGCCCGTGATATGCAGAAAGTCGATAAATTCGTTATTTATCAGACAATTGGCAGAGATGCCGGCTGGCTTGCTGCTGCAACTGCTCTCGCAAGAAAAAATGAAGAAGATGCACCACATCTGATTTATGCTCCTGAGTTTCATTTTGACCGCGACAGGTTCCTGAAAGAAACTGATGCCTGCATTAAAAAGTATGGGTGGGTTTCCATTGTCTGTGGTGAAGGCTTAAAGTACGCAGATGGTACTCCTGTCAGTTCGGCCACAGTAAAGGATAAGTTTAACAATACTGAGTTTGGTGCTATGGGCGGCTCGAGTGTTGCACTCAGACTTCACCAGATGATAGCAGGAGAGTTCGGTTACAGGGGTGAGTTTCAAATTACAGAGTCGTTGATAATGTGCGACTTCGTGAGATCATCAACTGTTGACCTTGATGAGGCATATCGGTGCGGAGTAGAGGCAGTTAAAATGGCTGAAAAAGGGGAATCGGGATTTATGGTGAGCATTAACAGAATTTCAAATAATCCTTATAATATTGAATTCGGGAAAGTCCGGTTAAAGGAAGTTGCCGTTTCTGCAAAACCAATGTCAACAGATTTATTTAATGCGGAAGGGAATCATGTATCTCAGAAATTCATTGAGTATATAAAACCGCTTGCAGGGGAACTGCCCGAATTTGTTCAACTTGAAAAAATATATGCAAAAATAAAATAATCAGCTATGACCAAAGAATTTAACAAAGTTGCTTTATCATTTCATGCTCATCCTGATGATGCGGAAGCATGGAATGCAGGTGTTTTGAAATTACTAAAAGATAAAGGTTATAAGATCGTTATAGCCACTATGACAGCCGGAGACCTTGGTGGTTGTAATATGACTATGGAAGAGACAGCTAAGGTCAGAATTGAAGAGGCAAAAAGAGCAGCTGCAGTTCTCGATGCCGAATACTATATGCTTGGAGGAACCGACGGATTTCTTTTTGATTCAAGGGAGATGAGGTTAAAAGCTATATCCCTGATCAGAAAAGTTGGAGCAGGTATCATATTCACTCATCTTCCATCAGATTATCATTCTGACCATCGTACCACAGCAAATATTGTTGAAACAGCAGCAATGGTCTCATCACTTGGAACCGTTCCTGTTAAAGAAAAAGCCCTTGAAATAACTCCGTTACTTTATCATACTTCTCCGCTTACCCTATCCGACCCGCTGGGATCACAAATAGTTCCGCCTCATTTTTTCGTTGACATAAAAACAGCAATTGAAACGAAGAAAAAAATGCTCGGGTATCATATTTCACAGATAGAGTTAATGCAACATATGCATAAGATGAGTGATTTTTTCGGATATGTACTTGAAGGAAACCGTAACTATGGTAAAATGGTTGGTATTGAATATGCCGAAGTTTACTGGCAGCATCTGGGAGGTGGTTTCCAGAAAGAATCCCAGGTTCAGAATGATCTTTCAGAATTTCTCATAAATAAAATATAATAATTATGAAACTTACAGAAGAAAAATACAATAAGTACGCCCTGGTAAGGGAAATGATGGAAACGCCTGAGATTATCAACTCCTTTAAACCTGATGTAGCCGCGAGGTTTGCAGAAGCTGTTAGGAAACAGAGAGGATTATTTCTTACAGGCGAGGGCAGCAGCAGGATATTTCCTGCAAAAAGAGCAATCTATGCATCTCATAAAAAAGGGTTAACACTTCCGGTTGTTACGGAAGGTTGCACACAGGCTGAAGAGTATAATCTGAAGGACTATGCTGTTTTTGCTGCTTCGAACTCGGGGCAGACAAAAGAGGTCGTCCGTCTTACAACCTTACTTAAAAAACAGAAACACCCTGCGGTTTTTGGTCTTACGGCAAATCCGAATACCAAGCTTGAAGAGATTGTCTCCGGCACACATATATTAATCTGTGGTAAGGAAAACGCGGTTGCAGCTACAAAATCGGTGATTGAACAGGGACTTTTTTATGACTCATTGCTCAGAATCGTGAATGGAGAAAAAATGGAAGGGCTTAAAGACCTTGCAACTAAAACAGAAGAGGCCCTGACATTAAAAATTGAACCGGCTGTGACTGAAATAATCAGGAAAGCAAGTACGATATACTTTGCCGGAAGAAATAATGGCGTTGCTGAAGAGCTGGCATTGAAGACCAATGAGATTACAAGGAAAAAATCAGCATTCCTGGAAGGGACTTTTGCAGTTCATGGTATTGAAGAGGTGATGGATAAGAATGAAGTTCTGATCTGGATTGAACCGTTTCCTGCTGAAATGGGGAAGTTTAATGAGTGCCTTGTGGAAGGTGTTGGGATGAATATCATTGCAGTATCATCGAGGAAAACCATATTCCCTACAATTATTATTCCTGATGGTGGCCAATATGCTGAATATGTTCAGCTTGCAGCGGGATGGAATATTCTTGTCGAAACAGGGATCTCACTCGGGATTGATCTTGATAAACCGACAAGGGCACGAAAAGTCGGTAATGAGTATATCCCGGAATAGCATAAAAGTACTTAAAGTGAACTACCTGCCTACCGGCAGGCAGGTAGTTTGGAGTGCCTAAAGTTAAATTCATTAGAATTAACTGGCTTTAAATTTAACAGATTAAATCAAAAATGTTCTATCTTGGGTGAGTAAATCCGCCAAGGGAGAGAATAGAACGCATAAAAAGACAACTTTAGGCATTTTAGGCACTCCAAACTCCAGGCACTTATAAAGTTAAGTTATATTTACATATATAAAGTAATTATTCATAGGATCATGGCAAAAAAACAGGTAGCAGTAGGTATAGACATAGGAGGAACAAATACAGTTTTTGGTTTTGTCGACAGAGACGGGAATATTCTTGGGGAGGATCGGCTTAAAACCACACATTATGATGAGATTGAAGTATTTGTGGCAGCATTATATGAGAAGATACAGGTAACAGGCCAGAAGATAGGGAATGGTATAGAATTAATAGGATTTGGAATAGGCGCCCCTATGGGCAATATAAATAAAGGAACTATTGAGCATGCTGCCGGCCTTCCCTGGAAAGGAATTGTTCCTTTGGCTGAGATTTTTAACAGGCATACAAATCTTCCGGTACTCGTAACAAATGATGCAAATGCTGCAGCTGTCGGAGAGATGGTGTACGGAGGTGCCAAAGGCATGAAAAATTTTGTGGTAATTACTCTTGGTACAGGTCTGGGAAGCGGTTTTGTGATTGATGGAAAACTCGTGTATGGGCATGATGGATTTGCCGGAGAAATCGGTCATACCGCAATTCGGCCGGGGCCATCAAACCGCGATTGCGGTTGTGGAAGAAAAGGTTGTCTTGAAACATATGTCTCCGCTACCGGACTAAAAAGATCTCTTCTGAAGATAATGGCTGACAGCAATGAACCCAGTGAGCTCAGGAAATTCAGCTTTGATGAACTGGATGCCGAGATTATACACGACGCTGCGAAACGAGGTGATTATATAGCAAAGAGAGCATTCACCCATACAGGAAGAATGCTCGGTTTCAAACTTGCTGATGTTGTGGCGCATACAAATCCGGAGGCGATTTTTCTTTTTGGCGGACTTGCACTTGCCAAGGATCTGATTTTCGAGCCGGCAAAAGAATATATGGAGGAGAACCTTCTGAGCATTTACAAAGGGAAAGTGAAACTTCTGCCATCACTGTTAAGTACTCATAATGCAGCAGTACTCGGGGCAAGCTCTCTTGTATGGACAAATAAAGTATCTTGATTATTAAACTTATACCTGCGGATATGGCCAATTTCCCTTCGGTACTAAATCATATTCTTGGGGTTGTTTTTATCATAATAGTATTTGCCCTTGCTTATGCTTATCTTAAGCCGCATGAACTTCATAAGCGCAGACTTGTCTCTACACTTTTACTTAAAATAAGCTACCTGGTTTATTTACTCGTCCTTCTGATAATCATTTATCTTTCAGCACTTGTGAAAGGAGGACTGGAAACAGTATTCTTCGGGATTGAATTTTTCGCTTTCCTTGTCGTTCTTTTTGTTCCTACTATTGGTATATTTGCCCGGAAACTTGGTCAGTTCAGCAAAAAAAGAGAAGGATATAATTACTTTTTTACTATAGTAAATGTTCTTTCGATAATAGCTATTCTTGTGATGTATTTTATTTAATCATGCGTATACCGGGGGAAGTATAAATTTCCCTTTGAGTACATTTGATATGACCTTAGAGCGATTTAGCTCTAATATTGAATATGTTGTTGTTGTTCAAATTATAATTTTGTCAAAAAATTAAAACCCCGGAACTATGATTCAGGAACGCTTAATAGGGTATATTGAACAGAGTATCAGACAAAACTGGGAAATTGAGGCTTTGTCAAATTATAAAGAAAAAGGGTATTCCTATAAGGCGATTGCAGAGAAGATCCTAAAGTTTCATATTCTGTTTAAAGAATCAGGAATTAAAGAGGGAGATAAAATTGCCCTGGTAGGAAGGAATTCGGCGAACTGGTGTGTTACTTATCTGGCATGTGTAACTTATGGTGCCGTAGTTGTGCCAATTCTTCCTGACTTCAAACCCGACGATCTGACTAATATTATTAATCATTCAGATTCAAAACTTCTTTTCGTTGATGATAAGATCTTTGATCTTTTAGATATGGCTAAAATGCCGGAGATAACCGGAGTACTATCTCTCGATGACTTCAGATTGATAGTTTCAGGAAATAAAGCTGTTGAAGAAAGTTTTTCTTCTCTTGATGAGAAATATTCAGTTGCATTTCCTGAACTTAAGAAGGAAAATATTAAGTTCTCCGTCATCTCAAACGATAATCTGGCAGTAATAAGCTATACTTCCGGAACGACGGGTTTTTCGAAGGGTGTGATGATATCTCACAATTGCCTCGCCGCAAACGTCAGGTATGCACAGAAAAACATGCCTCTCGAATCAGGCGATCCGGTAGTCTCTTTTCTTCCTCTTGCTCACACTTTCGGTTGTGCCTTTGAGTTTCTTTTTCCGTTTACATTAGGATGCCATATAACTATTCTCACAAAAACACCATCTCCTCAAATTCTGATACAGGCATTTAAGGAAATAAGACCAAGGTTGATTTTATCTGTTCCGCTGGTAGTTGAAAAAATCTATAAAAAACAACTTCTCTCGGTTATAACCAAGCCGCACATGAAGGTACTTCTGGCAATTCCCGGAATTAATAAAATCCTATTCGCAAAAATCAGAGCAAAACTCACGGAAACATTCGGTGGTCGCTTTAAGGAGTTAGTTGTCGGTGGAGCTGCCTTCAATTCCGATGCTGAGAAATTCTTTAGAAAAATCGGTCTCAGGTTTACGGTCGGATACGGAATGACAGAATGCGGACCACTCATCAGCTATGCTTCATGGGATACCACCAAACTTGGTGCATCCGGCAGGGCAGTTGATACTTTGGAAGTCACAATAGATTCTCCTGATCCTGAAAATGTTGTTGGCGAGATCATATTAAGGGGTGAAAATGTTTTGACCGGGTATTATAAGAATGAGAAAGCCACCCGTGAAATGATTGATGATAATGGGTGGATGCATACAGGTGATCTTGGAATAATTGACAATGAAGGCAATATTTTCATTAAAGGAAGAAGCAAAAGCATGATACTTGGCCCATCTGGCAAAAATATCTATCCCGAGGAAATCGAAGCTGTTATAAATAATAAAGATTATATAGTAGAATCTGTAGTAATTTCAGTGGATAATAAATTGATAGCCCTGGTTTTTCCCGATTATGAGATGTTGAAGAGGGACAATATTTCAGAAGAACAGCTAAATGTATATTTGGACAGGACCAGGAAAGAGATTAATGAGAGATTGCCTGAATTCATGGCGGTAAGTAAATACAGGATACATCCTGAAGAATTTGCAAAAACACCAAAAAGAAGTATTAAGAGATTTTTGTATACGAAGGAATGACCGCACTTCTCTAAATGTACTCACCCCCCGACCCCCTCTCTGCTTTGCAAAGAGGGGGTGCAATGAACCAGATACTAGTTTGTTTCCCCCTCTTTACGAAGTAGAGAGGGGGATAAAAAGGGGTGAGTACATGAATCAGGAAAGAAGGTCAAAAAAGAATTGGGATTTTTGGAAAAAGATTAAAACTGTTTTTATGGATCTGTACGTTGTTATTGTAGCTGGTGGAAGCGGTAAACGAATGGGGGCTGAAATTCCAAAACAGTTTCTGGAACTTGCAGGAAGGCCGGTTCTTATGCACACGATAGAAAGGTTCAAATCATTCGATGATACAATAGAGATAATTACAGTACTTCCCGAGAACCAGCTCCGTTTCTGGATCGACCTCCAGAAGAAACATTCCTTTTCAGTTTCCCACACTCTTGTTAAGGGTGGATCCAACCGCTTCTATTCTGTAAGGAATGGACTTAAGTTTGTCAACAACCCTGGTTTGGTGGCCATTCACGACGGAGTCCGACCATTTGTAAGTATAGATACAATTAAAAGATGTTTCGAGACAGCAGAAAAGCTGGGCAACGCGATACCAACAATTTCACCAACCGAATCTCTGAGAATAATAACAGAACAAGGAAGCCTTCCGGTTAACCGGCTTCATGTAAAACAGATACAAACCCCACAAGTATTTAATGCCGGATTAATAAAAAAAGCCTATCAGCAGGATTATAGTCACGATTTTACTGATGATGCAACTGTACTGGAAAAGACCGGAGAAAAAATCAACCTGATTGAGGGCAATCGTGAAAACATAAAGATCACCAACCCCGAAGATCTGCTGATCTCAACAGCTCTATTACCTATAATCTCCTGATTTTTACGGCACAACGACTCAGTGGCTTAACGATAAAACATACTCTTTGTTCGCTGTTACCTGAACAATGCATCCTATTTCTTTTGCCTTTGCGCCGTTATGCCTTTGTGCCATTGGGCCTTATTTTATATCTTGCAGTTTAATTGAAGAATCCCATATGTTTGAGAAAAAAGTATTCGATTACAAAGGACTTGAAGTAAGAGTTTCGGATTATGCCAATGAAGGGATTTTAGATATTCTTAATCATTCTGTTCAGGGCTCAGAAGGTGGGTTAAGGTTTTCATTGCAGAATATTGCGCCACGCATTGCCGCATACAAAGATCAGATCAGATTTGTCTCCCTCTATAAGAAAAACCATATTACGGGTACCGTAGGATCGTGTTACCGCATTTCAGGACAGGGAAACCTGCGTTATCCGAGTTCATATCTCAGATACCTTGCTTTTCAGTCAACATATCAAACTGATACAGGCAGGAGAAAACGATATAAAGCCCTGATAAAGCCAGAGAATGACGATAGTTTCAAACAAAAAACCCTGGAAATTTTCAGTAAACCGCATTTGCTTGATCTGAATGATGTATTTGAGGGAGACAGACATATTATGTACGCCTTCGTAGAAAGCAATAACGAAAGGTCCAAAAATCTTGTGAATCAGGCAGGGTATGAGTATATAAGATCATTCCTTACCGTTGCATTCAGCAGGTTTTCTCCGAAGACTGATAAAAGGGTTGTTAAATTAAAGGATGAAGAAAAAGTCAAAATGGAATCGCTTCTCCGGGGATATTATCTTGAATACTCATTTTTCAGTACTGATTATTCTTTTTTCGGTGATAAATATTATGTGTTAAAAGAGGGGGAGGAGATCATTGCAGGAGTCAGCGCGATTCCTTCAGTTTATAAGGTTTATGATGTTCCGGGAGTCTGGGGTTGGGTTATGATGAATGTTCTGCCTAAAACACCTTATTTCAGGAGATTGTTCCGGCCGGGAGAATTCAGATATCTCGTTTTTGATGCTATCTACTGCAAAAAAGGACGTGAAGATCTGTTGGGAAAACTTTTTGAGTCAGCCTGTGCCGCCGAAGGATTTCATACTGCTCTGACCTGGCTCGACGATCACAGTCAGCTTTATGAAAAATTGAGGACTGTAGTAAGAATGGGAGCGTTGAACAGGATGCTGAATGCAAAACCCGGATTGGTATATTCGAGGTTTATAAATCTTTCCGAAAAGGAGAAGGAGTATTTTTATAATGCCCCGGCCTATATTTCAGGATTTGATTTCTCGTAGTATTTACCCCTTTTTCTTTGATACTCTGTGTTCCTCTGTGCTTCTCTGTGCAACTCTGTGTAAGTTCTAAATTTCTTGTTACACAGAGAGCCACAGAGGACTCACAGAGAGCCACAGAGATTAATATAAATACTAGTATGAAAAAGCCTTTATTTATCCTGATTTTTTTATTAGTTTTTTCAAATTCACCAATGTTTTGTCAGGAAGACAACCGGTATGTCCCGGAAACTGACCCTCTGGTACTGGCGAAGCTTGAACAATGGCAGGATCTGAAATTCGGTCTGCTAATGCACTGGGGAACGTATAGCCAGTGGGGAATTGTGGAATCGTGGTCAATATGTGCCGAAGATGAGGGCTGGTGCAGAAGAAGCAATCCCAACTATGTCGGATATAAAAAAGAATATGAAAACCTTCAGACAACTTTCAACCCGGTTCGGTTTGATCCTGCAAAATGGGCAAAAGCAGCAAAGAATGCCGGGATGAAGTATGTCATTTTCACCACCAAGCATCATGATGGGTTCAGCATGTTTGATACCAGGCTTACAGACTACAATATAACAAGCGACAAGACTCCGTTTCATACAAATCCGAAGGCGAATATAGCCAAAGAGATCTTCAATGCATTTCGTGCAGAGGGTTTCTGGACAGGAGCTTATTTCTCAAAGCCCGACTGGCACAGTGAAAACTACTGGTGGCCCAATTTTGCCACTCCCGACAGAAACCCAAATTATGATATTACAAAGTATCCCGAACGCTGGGAAAATTTTGTTCAGTTTACACATGGCCAGATTATGGAGCTTCTTGGCGGAGATTATGGGAAGATAGATATCCTCTGGCTCGACGGAGGCTGGGTACAGAAAATGACAAAAGATGAGATAATTAAAGAAATAACATCTCCTGATTATAAGTTCATCCATGTTCAGAACCAGGATATCAGAATGGATGAACTTGTTGCCAAAGCACGGCAAAAACAGCCCGGACTGATTGTGGTCGACAGGGCCGTATATGGAAAGAATCAGAATTACCTGACTCCTGAAAACAGGGTTCCTGATAAAGCACTTCCTTACCCGTGGGAATCATGTATAATTGCCGGAGGAGGCTGGTCGTGGGTACCTGATGCAAAGTATATGACAGGGAAAAATGCTGTTCAGCTTCTTGTCGATATTGTTGCCAAAGGAGGAAACCTTTTATTAAATATTGCTCCCGGACCTGAAGGTCAATGGCATGATGATGCCTACAGGCTCCTTGAAGATATTGGTAAGTGGATGAAAGTAAACGGCGAGTCGATCTATGGAACCAGAGCCATTGCTCCATACAAAGAAGGGAAAGTTTGTATTTCAAAAAAGGAAGCTAATACAATATATATTTATTATCTGGCTGAAGATGGCGAAAAAATGCCTTCGAAGATTGATATGTCAGCATTTTCATTACCTGTAAATATGAAGATCAGGATGTTAGGTACAGATACTTTTCTCAGAATGGAAAAGTCTGACAGGGGGGTCACAATTTTAATTCCTGAAAGTATCAGAAAAAATCCTCCGTCGGAATATGTCTGGGTGATGAAAGCAACCTTTTAATAAAAGATGTTTGAACTATGAAAAAATTAAGAATACATTATTTCCAGCATGTTCTTCATGAAGGGTTGGGAAGCATCGAAGAATGGGTTTCAATATCCGGTCATTCACTCACTTCCACGAAGTTTTTTGAAAGAGCTACGCTGCCCGAAATGTTTGATTTAGACTGGCTTATTATAATGGGTGGCCCGATGAGTGTCAATGATGAAGAACAATTTCCCTGGCTGACAGATGAAAAAAAATTTATACGGCAAGCCATTGATGAAGGGAAAACGGTTTTGGGTATATGCCTGGGATCACAATTGGTATCGTCTGCTCTTGGAGCAAAAGTATACAACAATAAAGAAAAGGAGATCGGATGGTTTGATGTTGAATTTACCTGTTTTGCAAAATCCAACAATATGTTTTTTGATATGGAAAGCAGGGTAAAAGTTTTTCACTGGCATGGTGATACTTTTGATTTACCTGAAGATGCGATTCATTTAGCTTATTCCAAAGCATGTAAAAACCAGGCTTATCTGTACAAAGACAGGGTGCTTGCTTTACAATTTCACCTTGAACCTACATGGGACTTATTACTGGGAATGATTGAAAGCGGAAGAAATGAACTGACTTCCGGGAAATATATTCAGTCTGAAGATGAGTTGCTGAGACACAGACAATTACTTGAATCGAACAAAAAAATTATGTTTGCACTTTTAAACAGACTGGTAGGGCAGCGATGACAGGAAGGATCAGGCATAAAAATCTTCTCCCATAAAAAGATGTTTGTGTCAACAACCTTCATTTTAATCTGCTGAATTTAAATGTAAACGGAAATTTACTATTTTTGATGTGACAAAGGGTTGTTAGCTCAGTTGGTTTAGAGCATTACCTTGACAGGGTAGGGGTCACTGGTTCGACTCCAGTACAACCCACTTATAATTAAGCGCAAACAGTGTTATAATACCTGAATGTGCTTTTTTGTTTAAAGTGTTACTGAAACTATGCTGAAACATTTCTGGGGTTTAAAATACCTATTCGTTAGGAACCAGGTTCTCAGAGAATAAGCAATCTGATCTTAATCTCAATTTACCAATTCTGACCGGCAATCATCGGTTGCGATGTTATGTGCAGTGCTTATTTAATGAAAGATTTCAAGACTCATTTGCCAATAAGGCTTTAATTTAGCAGGCCGACTAACATTTTGTGAATAAAAATATGTTAATTCGTTCATCTCTGTCATATCGATAACCTTAAATCCATACTTTTCTAAAAGTTCTGAAACATCTTTTTTATCCATGTTGTGATCTGTCCTCGAATCTAGAAAATTATTGAATCTGTTTGATAGCTCCGAGAGAATTTCCTTCCCCTTAAGAGTTTTGCTTTCAGAAAAGCATCCTATGAAATTGACATTGGAAGGTAAAATATGAATGAGAGTATCCAAAAAATTATCCAGATCTTTTATTAAATTCAATTTTTTAAGATTTATTAATGTTCTGACATTTCTTAAATCAATTTCTTCATAATAATAATGCTTATTAGGAAAGAGTATCAATAAATCAGGTTCTTTAGACAGATTAAATCTTTTTAGGTAATGGAAAAAGTTTTTGCCACCTTCGGCAGTAAAACAAAAATTAGTGGAACTAAAACCGGGCTTTCCGGAGGGAATCATTTCCATGTTATAGTTAGTCTTGTAAATATTTTCATTATTGAAATAGGGATTAATTAATATTGAAATATTTCCCAAGCATTTTCTATAAATATTTTATCTAATATTAATAAATCCCTGGAATCTAAACTACAAAATATCAATAAGTTATTAACTTTAACATTCTAATTATCAACATATTAGGATATTCATAAGAATCGATTAACTAATATGCAGATATATAAACAGTTAGGATATAGTGCAACTAATACAAATGCCTTAAAAGCGTGTTATCAAGCTACTTAAGACGTAGTTGCGTTCCATTAGGATAAGAATACTACAGTTGAGTAGAAAATGGCTAAGAAGGGCTGGGAATGACTTTAAATCAAATATTAAGATATTGTATGTTGTAGATATACAGAATTATACAATGATGTTAGTAGATTGGGTAATTGGTTTGAAGATTCGACACAACTATTCTCTTAAAACAACGATTGAGTCAAATTTATTTAACCTTTCTCTTGAATAACTTTTTCCTTTCTGCTTTTAAATCAAAAAATGTGACAATTACTTGTAATATAAACCCACGAATGCCGACTAAGCATTTCCCTCGCCTGTGAAGCGATAGCGATTGAGGGCTTTTCTTTTGTAACTTTTTTTTATTTACCAAAAAGAGCCCAAACCTGTCCGGGCATATCGCGGAGATACTCTTTTTGGTAGCCAAACTCAGGATGTGCTGAAAGAAATTCCGAAGCATTAAATGATTCCCCGCATGGATGACCCATAATTGCCCAGAGTTTCATCTCCCCGGCCAGATTCCCGTCGGTGGCCTTTCCCTGAACAGCCCCGGCAGCAGTGAAAGCCGGCCATCCCATATCAGGAGCGCCTATTTCATCTTTATCTATATGACCACATAGTGAACGTCCGCCGGCCTTATCATTTTTTAGCCAGGTATCACGATGGTCGCCCATAAATTTCATGGCAGCATTAACATCGATTTTACCTTTGTTTTCCTTAAGTATTTCCTCCCACCTTGCCTTTCGGGAGTTTGGTGAGGTGCCTGGAACAGAAGGATCGTAGGTTGTTTCTTCTTTAATGAGTTTTTCATTTACCGGGAAATTGGCTCCCACAAAATAGCCGTCTTTGGTCCTCTCAAGGAATTGATTCTTAAGACCAAGTTCAAGCCGGGCAATTTCTCCTGTTTTATTATCACCTATTAACCAGTCGTTGGCGTAACCACCGTTATTTTTTTCTTTCATAACGGCAACCCATTCATCAATAGATGCTGAATATTGAATAGCCATTCTGGCGCGGACAAATTCTGCAACACCTGTTGTGTCAAATCCCTTGAACTGGGTAATGGTTGTTTCTGTTACTATAAGTCCTTCACTGTTTATATAAAAATCATCTCCGCTATGTATGAACCCGGGAAGGGCATCCATAACTATCCTTTTCCCTTTTTCGGGAACTATATCGAGAATAATATTCCATCGTTCTCCTATGACATACTCCACCCAGTTATTATGAGCCATAACAATTTTCCCGTCTTTTGTCCAGGTGCCGGTTGCTGCAATAGCGCTGCAATGACCAGGAGGAACAGATGGTACGGGTTTCGGATTGTTTCTTGCATTAAGCCATGGGACATAATACCACGACATTTCAAGAATTGAATTCATGGCAATTATGTCTTTCCTGTCAATTTTACCGGCTCCCAGTTTCGCATTGACACCCGAAACAATTCCATCAATTTCCATCTGGTATTCTGCAGGAATATTTGGCCAGAACATTCTTTCGGATTCGGTACGGAAGAATTCCCAGTTTCTTCCTGTTGTTTTTGCGTTAAGCATTGCCATGGCACCCCGCAAATCAATTATTTCCCCTGCAAGAAGATATCCGTGTTGATATCCGATTACCCCGGGAGCTCCTTCAAGATGGACCGAGATCCATCCGTTCTTTTCACTACGGAAGGATTTTTCCATCATCATTTCATGAGTAAGGAGAGCCTTTTTGGAAGATGATGAGTTACAGCTTATCATTAAGCAGGCAGATGCCAGAACAGAAAACCATAGTTTGTTCATTCCGATAGATTTTGGTTAAAAAAAATACCAGGTGCACTTTACCTGGTATCATTTATTTTCAAATTATTACAGTTCGTGTATCTTTATATTCCTGAACCATACGAGATAGCCGTGATCCTGGAGCCCTATGAAGCCTTCCTTGGAAATTCCCTGGGTAAAACCAGGGAAATCTTTGAATTTGCTGTTGGTAACCATCTTATCCCATGCTGGAGTCCATAACTCATATTCCACAACTTTTACTCCGTTCTGAACATGAATGACCTTACCATTTTTAACAGTGATCACAATTGTGTTCCACTCACCTGCCGGATGTACGGTTTTAGGATCAGCTGCAATCATATCATACAATGAACCTGCAAGATGACTTGCTACTTTATTGTCAGTTGCATCGACATTATCGAGTATCTGAACCTCCGGAGCAGCATAGTATATAGGTTGACCCGGAACTTCCCTTACATCATAGAATATCCCCGAGTTCGCCATTTTACTTGCTTTCCAGTCAACTGATAACTCAAAGTTTTTGAACTTCTTCTCACCGAATACTATATCCCCGTCTGAACCTTCACCGGGCTTTTTTCCCTCGCTTGTGAAAACTTTCATAGCACCATCTTCAATAATCCAGTTTTTCGGCATAGCTGTTCCGTTGCATTGTCTCCAGCCATTAAAATCTTTACCGTCGAATAATAAAACCCATCCGTCTTTTTTCTCTTTATCAGTAAGCTTATTGAGTCCCTGACCAAAGGAAGGAACAATGATCAGCATCGCTGCCGCGCATGATAATGATAAAATAATGTTTTTCTTCATGATATAATTTTTTAGATAAATTGCTGATGCAAATTAATCAAAAAAATCTATATGCCAATCACAAAACCCCCTCGCCCTTCGGGCACTCCCCCTGAAGTGGGAGGAATTCTCTGCATGTATTTGTGATTTGACTTAACGAGAGTGTATTTCCTCCCCCTTGGGGGAGGTATCCCGCTTCAGCGGGACGGAAGGGTTTGTACACATATGAAAACTTTTTAATGAGGATTTATGAAATTTTTACAATCTGAAATACAATGTGTTACATCAAATGACTAGAAAAATAGTCATTTTTCTATCAAAATATTTGCGCGACTATAAAAATAGTCATATCTTTGTTGCGAAGGATTGACATAATTTTTACGAAATGCAACTTACAAAAGCAGAAGAACAGGTAATGCAGATATTATGGGACATGAAAAAGGGTCTCGTAAAAGATATCCGCGATTATTTCAGTGAACCGAAACCTGCACGCAACACTGTTTCAACAGTATTGAGGGTGCTTGAAAAGAAGGGTTATGTCGGACATAAAGCTTATGCCAATGTTCATCTTTATCATCCTCTCATATCAAAAAGCGACTACTCAAAGAGCCAGTTATTTGGACTGATGGAAGGTTATTTTAATAATTCTTTTCCGGCTATGGCTTCATTTTTTGCCCGTGAAAAAGATCTTAGTGTTAAGGAGCTTGATGAGTTACTCGAGGATACCAGAAAGGAATTGTCAAATGGTGAGGAACAGTCTGCCCCGATTTATCGGGGAAAGGCCGGGATCGCACAAGGCGGGAATAAAAAGAGGAAGTAATGGAAGCATTCACTTTATATTTGCTTAAATCAGTGATCTGGCTTGCAGGTTTTACCCTGGTTTTCATTCTCTTTCTGAGAAATGAAAGGTTTTTCCGGCTGAACAGGATATACCTTATTACAGGTATACTGACATCGTTTTTCTTTCCGATGATTTCGATACATTACACTGTAATTCTCCCTGTAATTAGAAATTTGCAGACTGATGGTGTCGTAGTCAGTCAGATTCAGAGTACCGGCAGCAGCATTATCCCTGAACTGAAATTAGTTTTATTTGTATTATACGTTTTGGGAGTTTTATTTGTATTATCCCTTATAATACGACAAGCTAATACAGTATTTAGAGCTATAAAGAAATCCGAGATAATTTCTTTACGTCCTATAAAACTTATAAAAACAGCTGATTATACCTCTGCGTTTTCATTTTTCTCCTATGTGTTTGTCAATCCTTCAATTACAGACATTGAAACAAAGGAGATTCTGAATCACGAATTGGTACATATCAGGCAGAAGCACTGGTTTGACCTGGTGCTGGTTGAATTGCTTAGTATGATGCAATGGTTTAATCCTCTTGTCTGGATATATATCCGGTTCATAAGGCATAACCATGAATATCTTGCCGATGAGGTGGCGCTGCAGCGAACATCAGATCCGGCAATTTACAGGGCAGTTCTTTTAAATCAGATTGTCGGCGCCCCTGTTGTCAGTCTGACAAATTCTTTCAATTATTCACCCAACAAAAAAAGATTTAACATGATGAAAAATATTATAAGTTCACCTTACAGGAAGATGAAGATTCTTCTTATTCTTCCTGTTTTTGCAATTGTTTTATATGCATTTGCAAAACCTGACTACAAATATGCAGATGAAAGCGCCGTTAATAATGTTTCAAACTCCTATCTACAACAAAAATCCGTAAAAGGTACTGTTGTTCAGAATGATGGGAAACCATTGGAGGGGGCAATAATAACAGTTACAGGAACTACTATTGGTACTATAACCGATGCTAAAGGTAATTTCAGGCTTGAAAATATTCCGGATGATGGATCACTGGTGATCAGCTTTGTAGGATTTAAATCCAAAGTATTAAAACCTGTTTACACCTCTGAAATGGCAATCAAAATGGTAAGAGATACTGTTAAGTACCTGAATTTAAATATAAGTACTCCACCACCACCTCCTGCTCCAGTGAGTGCAGTTGCAAATATCAACTCAAATAATAATGTGCCACCTCCACCTCCACCACTTCCGGATTTAAATCTTAAACCGGAGGAAGGGAAAATACCTCTGGTTGTTATTGATGATTCGGTTTCCAATATTGATGTAGATAAAATCAATCCTGAGACTATCTGGTCTATGAACGTCCTGAAAGACAAGTCTCCAACGGAAAAACCTGCAACTGATAAATATGGAGAAAAAGGGAAAGATGGGGTTATAGAGATAACAACAAAGGGAAAAATAGCCAAAGTGCTCGTAATTATTGATGGTGTTTTACATGAGAAAGATGGTATGTCTATGAGTAACATGGATGACATTAAATCCATAAGCGTGCTTAAGAATGAAGATGCCATAAATAAGTATGGTGAAAAAGGCAGGAATGGAGCCATTGAGGTTACAACTTACAAGGAAGGTGAAAAAAGGCCGGAAGTTAAGGTAGTAAAATCAGATAAGGGTGATCCAAAAACCGGGCAGGAACCCATCGATGTTGTTCAGGCCGTGCCGAAATCCGATAAGGATAAATTTGTGGTAGTCGAGGAAATGCCATCTTTCCCGGGTGGAAAAGATGCCATGACAGCCTGGATAATTGCCAATCTGAAGTATCCCGCTGAAGCCGTAAAAGCTAAAATCACAGGGAAAGTTTATGTCAATTTTATAGTAAGCTCTTTGGGTAAAGTGAAGAATGTAGTTGTTAGTAAATCACCAAGTCCTCTTCTTAATGCTGAAGCCATAAGGGTTATAAGCAGCATGCCTGACTGGAAACCGGCGATGCAGGCTGGAAAACCGGTTGATGTACAGTTTAATGTGCCGGTGGAATTTAAATTAAAATAAATCCTGTTTTTCCCGCAGAATCCGCAGATAAACGCAGATCTGCGCACATCTGCGAGATCAGCGGGAACTTAAAATATTCAATCTTTATCCTTGTGGTCTGAAGGCATAAAGAATGCAGCATGTACGGAAGGAGGGCATGGAGAATCAATTCCTTTAACGGCTTTCCATATTACTTCGTTGAATTCTGCATCACTCACCATGTCTTCTTTTGAAAAATCAAATTTCTGGCTTTTTTTCTGCCAGGTATTCTGAGCTAGGTTCTTTAAATTCAGATCAATATTACAAGGCCTTACTGTAAAAGCCGGATGATCAGGAGTATTATTCATGCACCTCCATAATGGAGTGGAAGGAGCATCATACTGGGTCATTGGAGGAAGTCCGAGTATCAGTTCTATTGTACGTAGAAGTGATGTTGTTGTATAAGCGGTATGATCGACAAAACCCTGTTTCACATAGCCACCGGCCAGATAAGCAGTACTCCGGTGGGCATCCACATGATCGGGCCCGTTTTGAGCATCGTCTTCCACTATTACTACCAGGCTGTTTTTCCATACACGGCTGTGACTGAGATAATCCACAAACAAGCCAACTGCCAGATCGTTATCGGCAACATGAGCAAATGGTGTCGGTCTGTTGAGGCTGAGGCCCTCGGTATGATCATTGCCAAATCGAAGTGAGTTAAACTGGGGAAGGGCATCTGCAGCTAGAAGTGAATCGAAATCATGCTTCCACTGGCTGAACCTGACAGTATCTCGTACCGACAAGTCCCAGGGTGTATAAAAAGGACAGAAATGATCTATTAAAACCGGAATATTGGGCTTCTTATCCCCCATGAATTCAGCATAGGTGCGATAGCTGATGCCGTTCCGCTTACAATTATCCCACAGAAATCCATTTTTATTATTTGCAATTTCCATAGAACCCTCACCCGGATATTCTCCTCCTCTTCCTCCATAGCTTGTAGGCCAGTTTTTTTCAAGAAAATCTGTTGCATATGCGCCCATTGTCCAGTTATGACCATCAGCGCTTACCTCTCCGTTCACATAAAAATTATCGAGCAGAACAAATTCACGTACAAGAGCATGCTGATTAGGTGTTATATTTTCACCGAAAAGCACCAGGTCCGGATCTCCGTTTCCCTCTGGAATATCGCCCAGTACCTGGTCGTAAGAGCGGTTCTCCTTAATAATATAGAAAATGTGTTTGATAGGGGAAATGTCCCCAACTTTCATAGGGATCGGATTACCTGTTGCACCTTCGGATACCAGCTCTGTATTCTTATTATAAGGAGTATTATTATAAACAGCCTGGGAAAACTTCGCCATCTGGCTGGCATCGGGAGTATTCAGAATTTGCAGAGTTCCTCGGAAAAGACCGCCTATATATTGTACTTTAATTTTCTGTTCCTTTCCTGAAGCCTGATAGACCACTTCATCACCTTCATGGTTTGGATTCGGACCGTAAGGATTTGCGTGAGATGACAGACCTTTTCCATTACTTATCAGAATTTTGTCTTTTTCAATTCTTACACATGTCGGGTACCAGGCAGTAGGGATAAAGCCTTTACTTATGCTGGATCCGGGTGTGCTGACATCAAATACAGCAAGGCAGTTATTATCGGCGTTTGCGATGTATAGGGTCTTTTCATCGGTGCTCAGCGCCACACTGTTTGTTGTTGAACCGGAGGGGGAGCCGGGATAAAGTGCCGAATTAAGTGTCTCAATCACCTTCTTTTGAAGGGCATCAATTACCGATACACTGTTATCATTTGCATTTGCGACAAAAAGAAATTTTCCGTTTCGGGTAATGCACAGATCGTTGGGATTATCACCAACGTCAATTGATCCGGTGATTTTCTGCTGTCGGGTATCAAACACTGTAACCTTATCACAACCCCAGCATGATATGTACAGAAGTTTATGGTCGGGCGATAAAAGACATGTATACGCCTCTCCTCCCACGGAAAATTGAGAGACTACTTTTTTCAATCGGGTATCAACGACATAAAGGGACTTATTTTCCTTTGTAACTACATACAACCTGTTTTTGCTGTCGTCAAGAGCGATCCCTGCAATAGAAATCTTTTCAGGCCAGGCTTCTCCGATTCTGATTGTATCATAAACTGATAGCTTGTTGTTCAGGATCGCATAACGGATAATTATATTATCGTTTCCTCCTGAGGCATACAGATAATTGCCATCATCAGAAAACGTAAGTCCAAGCCAGGCTTTGCCAATAATGATTGAATCGAGTATAACTTCGTGCTCTATGTCTACAAGCTGAATGGTTTGATCACTTTCGCCGTTATTTGTTATAGCTGCAAGTTTTTTCGAAGGCGACACAGCTATATTAAGAGGAAGGTCACCAAGGGGCAACAATTTTCCTGCAGGCGTTAACTTCCAGCCATTAGGCAAAGAAACAATGTGCGATTCAATTTCCTGCAGTGTCTGAGCCGGAAGATTAACGGTGAAACCAACCAGGATTATTTGAAAAAGAATCAGTAATTTCTTTATGGTCCAACTCATTTTCATTTTTCAGTTTAATCAGTCTTTTGCATGTCTCTTTTTCAGTTGTTCAGGCGTCAGTGTGATAAGATGGCCGATTTGTTTTCCATTGCTGTATGTTACCACCCTTACTGTTACAGGGCCTTCAGGAAGCTCAACCGGCTTTGAATATTTCAGGGAATAAGTGTTTGGCATAGCGCCGTCGATGGTATAATAAATATCAAGGCCTGGTACCTCAGAATCCAGATTCAGTGTAATCTTTCCCTCACTTTTCGTAACATTTATAATTGCATCATAAATTGCAGTTGAGTAATTAACTCCTTCCACATCAGCACGATCGAATTGTTTCTCAACACGTTGTATGAAATTGCCCCAGTTTTTCGAAGCATCCGGCGACCAGTAATCTTCTGCCAGGGCCCAACCACGTGGCCAGGTCATATATTCAGCATGATGCAGGGTGACTACCTGTTCTGTCCAGAGGTTTCCCTGGCCCCCAAGAATATACTTTGCATCCACTCCTTCAGGAACGGGATTAAAACTGTAGCATTTGTTTAACCGCAAATCTGCATAAACCGGAGGCTCAATCGTCTCTTCTCCCTGTTCATAGTCGAGGTAAACGTAGGTTGTTGGTGTCATAACAACGTCATGGCCCATCTTTGCGGCCTCAATTCCTCCTTTTATACCCCTCCAGCTCATTACGGTTGCTTCCGGAGCAATACCGCCTTCAAGAATTTCATCCCAGCCAATCATCTTTTTGCCTTTCGATTTCAGAATAGTTTCCACGCGTTTCATAAAGTATGCCTGCAATTCTTCAGGTTTAGTCATATTCATTTTTTTCATGAGTGCCTGGCATCCTGCATCTTTTGTCCAGAAGCCTTTATAACACTCGTCCCCACCGACATGAATATAAGGATTTGGGAACATTGCTGCGATTTCAGTGAAAACTTTGTCGAGGAATTCATATACTTTTTCATCTGACGGATTAAGAGAGTTATCTGAAAACATCTTAAAGGTACCATCGTCATGCCATTCTGAATCTGAAGCGCCCGGGTTGACTTTTGCATCAGGGTTTTTAGTACAGCAAAGATCGGGATAGGATGCAATTGCTGACATACTATGACCCGGAACATCAACTTCAGGTACTATTGTAATGTAACGATCCTGTGCATACTGAATTATCTCTTTTATATCGGTCTGAGTATAAAAACCGCCTGCTGTTGCTGCTTCTCCCTTTTTTGGTGCCGTACGCTCACCGAATTGGCCGTAACGGGGTACCCTCCATGCGCCTACTTCAGTCAGTTTAGGCAAAGCTTTGATTTCAATCCGCCAGCCATTATCATCTGTCAGATGCCAGTGGAAAGTATTGAATTTAAATCTTGCGATCTGGTCGATATAGCTTTTAACCTCTTCTTTTGTGAAAAAATTACGGCTTACATCAAGCATCATTCCCCGCCATCCGAAACGGGGATAATCGGTAATTTTAACTGATGGGATTGTCCAGGGTATATTTACAGCAGATTTGCTTTCAATTTCTTTGGGTAAGAGCTGCAGCAATGTTTCCATGCCATAGAAAAGTCCGGCCGGTTCATTCGCGCTTATAACCACTCCTTTTGGAGAAGATACCAGGGTGTAACCCTCTTTACCAATTTGTGCAACGGGGACTTTATTCAGATTAAATTGAATAGACCCTGCAATATCTTGCTGTGTTTTAATCATAAATCCGGTGGAGATATTCAGTTTCTGTGAAAGCATATCAGCTATTTTGCGACTTTGCTGACTATCGAAACCAATAGTGGAAGTCCTGGTCAGTACAAAAGATCCATCAGATTGTTGAATTTCAACAGGCCGGGGAATCAGCTGGATCGCAGGGTTTTGTCCATAAACCGTTGCAAGAGAGAGAAAAAGCAGAAGGAAAACCAGTTTTTTCATAACAGGAATATTTTAATTTTAATTGATGTGGTTAAATTTTACTTTACAAAAAACTATCAAATTTAATTATCTCTTCCGAACAATTGGTTTTATTCAGAATATATCCGGGGGATCAATATGCAAAACAATCTATCTCCCGGTATTCACTAAACAAAACATCAGGGACGGGAGATATTTTTATTACCAGAAGTTCTCAGGACCTTTAAAACCTCTCTTTTGATCCTGATTACTACCTTGCCGGATATCTCCAATGGCTCACCATCGATGTGAAACCGGGTTTCGCTTGTCTCGATAACGATCTCTTTATCAGTTTTAATATGCCCGACATATTTCGACCTGTTTATTCTTTTTGTGAAGAGTCTGATAATAAAAAGTGAACCTAATATCTTTGGAAAAGGTTTAATTAATACAATATCAATTAATCCGTCATTAGGTTTTGCCTCAGGAGCTATAAAAGCATAGTTACCGAATTGTCTTGTATTTGCAATTGTAAGGACAAATAGTTTTTCAGAGATAATTACTTCTCCTCCAACTTTAATTGTTACATGAAAAGGGCGGAGCGCCAGAAAGGTCTTAAAGGTTAACCAAACGTATGGCAGGAATCCGCGGAGCTTAAGGTTATTAAATGAATGCGCCACAAAGCTGTCAAGGCCGATACCTGCAACATTAAGACAAAGATTGTCGTTTACCTCAATTACATCGATATCCATACTTTCGGCTTTCTTAATATCCGACAGTAGAGAGTGGACGTTCATCTTAAATCCGAATTCCTTGGCAAATCCATTGCCTGAACCTAGAGGCAGAACACCCAGGATCTTGTCGGTGCCTACCAATTCAGATGCTACAGTGTGAACAGTTCCGTCTCCTCCCGCAGCTATAAAGACTTCATATTTATTAAAGTTTTTCTTTATAAGACACCCGGTATCTTCTTTGTTCATCGATTTGCAGAAGGATAGCTGGTTTTTGCGAAGCTCAAGTTCTTTTGTCACTATAAAATTTACAGGGGGTACCCCTGACGTCGGATTCAGTACAAACAGGGCTTTATGATTGTTTTCTTTAACGGTCCTTTTCATGTTCAAATTTACGGAAGATTATTTAAAAAAGACCTAAAATGTTTTTTTACTCCATAAACGGATATTTAAAATCGGTAGCAGGAATAAGAGTTTCTTTGATTGTTCTGGGGCTCACCCATCGGAGCAGGTTAAGGTGGCTGCCTGCTTTGTCATTTGTCCCGGAAGCCCTTGCACCTCCAAATGGCTGTTGTCCTACCATAGCGCCTGTTGGTTTATCATTGATATAGAAGTTGCCTGCCGCATAACGCAATACACGGCATGCTTTTATCATTGCATATTTATCATTGCTGAAAATAGCTCCGGTAAGGCCATATGGTGATGTTTCGTCGCATAAAGTCAGGGTATCGTCGAATTTATCATCTTTATAAACATAAATAGTCATTACCGGGCCGAATATTTCTTCTTCCATAGTAAAGAAGTGAGGGTTTTCAGTAACAATTACAGTTGGTTCAACAAAATATCCCTTCGATTTATCACCATTACCTCCTGTGATTATCTGTGCATCAGCTGAAGATTTTGTCTTATTTAAGTACGACATAATTTTATCAAAGGAGTTCTCATCAATTACAGCGTTTACATAATTATGGAAGTCACACACATCACCAACTTTAATTTCCGAGACCATTTTAAGGATATGCTGTTTTGTTTCATTCCAGATCGACTCGGGTATATATGCTCTTGAAGCAGCTGAACATTTCTGACCCTGGTACTCAAAGGAACCCCTTACAATGGCAGTAGCAAGTTCGAGTGGGTTTGCGGAAGAATGAGCAAATATGAAATCTTTTCCACCTGTTTCACCAACAAGCTTCGGGTATGATTTATAAACAGAAAGATTATCTGAAACCTGTTTCCACAGCGAGTTGAAAGTTGAATTTGAGCCTGTAAAATGAATACCTGCCAGATCCTTGTGTTTAAGAACAATACCGCTTATCAGAGAACCGGAACCAGGTACAAAATTTATTACACCGGGAGGCATCCCTGCCTCTTCGAGAACCTTCATCAGGTAGTAATTTGAAAGGAGCGAAGTAGTTGCTGGTTTCCAGACTGTAGTATTTCCCATCAGGGCGACACTTGTACTCAGGTTTGATGCTATTGCAGTAAAATTAAAGGGAGTGACAGTATAAACAAATCCTTCGAGAGGACGATATTCCAGGCGATTGATGGTTTCACTCTCTGATATTGGCTGTTCACTATAGATCATGGACGCAAAATGGATATTAAAACGCAGATAATCTATCACCTCGCAGGCTGCATCAATTTCAGCCTGGAAAACGTTTTTCCCCTGACCAAGCATGGTGGCAGCATTGATCTGAAACCTGTATTTTTTTGAAATTAGTTCTGCCGCTTTAGCGATTGTTGCTGCTCTTTCCATCCACGATAAAGTCATCCATTCGCATTTGGCATCAAGAGCTGCATTTATTGCGAGAGAGACCTCTTTCTCCGTGGCCATATGATAAGTCGCTAGTACATGATGATGATCGGAAGGCATCACAACCTTACCGGTTTTTCCTGTCCTGACCTCTTTTCCTCCTATGATAAGGGGGATATCAATTATCTGATCTTTTTGACGATTTAATTCTTCTTCCAGTAATCTTCTTTCCTCACTGCCTGGTTTATAAGATAAGACAGGTTCATTTTTGGGTTCCCTGAAATTATATATGGCATTATTCATCTTAATTGTTTTTTGCAAATATGACCAGATTATTCAATATTTATAATGACTTTTATCGTATAGAATTGTAATCTGAATTATTCCAAAATATTTAGCTACACAGAGTAAACCTCTGTGGTTCTCTGTGCTTCTCTGTGCACCTCTGTGTAATGTTCTTCATTTTTCAAGTTTATTACTAAACATCTCCTTTCCTTAAAAGTTCGTTTATCTGAGTTCAAAAGAAGTTTTTCGGAATATTGTTTTTTTATAGTAAATTGGTTTCAGTTAAATAATAGATATGTCAGAATCAAAATTTTATCATTTTACAGCTTCAGGAACATTTTATTGTACCGAAACATTAGACGAGGCTGTTGCAGCAACTATCGAAGAAGGATTTGTGTGGTTCAATTTTTATCAACCCTCAAAAGAGATACTCTCTTCACTGGTAAATAAGATCGGCATTCATCCATTATCTGTTGAAGATTGCTTTGATGAAGAGCAGGTCCCGAAAATTGAATATTTCCCGAATAATACATTTATTATTTTTAATTCTTTCAGTTATTCAAAAGATATACTGTTCATCGATGAGGTTAACCTGTTTATCGGGAAGAATTTTTTCATTACGGTCAGCGGGCATAAGTCAGAAGGAAGAAGACCTCTTAATAATATTGAAGAGGTGATAGAAAACGGCAGTACAAATGCCAAAACAGGTCCTGATTTCTTAATGCATATAGTTCTTGACAGGCTTGTTGATGCAAAATATAAGGCATTTGATGATATGGAAGTTGAGCTGGAAGAAGCGGAAGAATCACTTCTTGACAATGTTGAAAAATTTCAGCCTATGCAGCTCATCCATATGAGAAAAAATCTGATGAGGCTGAGGAAAACATTGTATCACGAGAGGGAAATCCTGGTAAAGATCTGCAGGCTCGATTGTCCTTTTATAACAGAAAAAGCAATTGTTCATTATCGCGATATATACGATCATCTGGCTAAATTCTTTGAGTTGACCGAAACGTACAGGGAGATCGAAACAAGTCTTATGGAGTTATATACTTCGCTTCTCAATAATCTGATGACTAAAATGTCAAATGATACTAATACATCTGTCAGGAGGCTGACACTCATTGCAACCATTTTTATGCCTTTGACACTTATCGCGAGTATTGGTGGTATGTCGGAGTGGACAATGATGACAGGTCCCGATCACTGGAAGGTTACTTATCCGCTTTTCCTTTTAGGGATGGTGATTATCGGCATTGTTAACTATTATCTTATCAGGAGGATGGAAAAGAAGAAGGCTTTCGAAACGAATGAAGAGCAAAACTAGTTCATTGAATTTTTACACCACCCGCATCATGAAGCATGGAAAACACTAAACCGCTACTCTTATTTTCTCAGGTTCTTTTCTGTTCCCCAGATCAAACATAGAAAAATGTTTTTCTCCAAATGCCCTTATAGCGTATGAAAAGAAAACTCCTGAAAGAATATCTATACTATAGTGCCCGCGGGCAAGGAATAATGCCGTTACAACAATAACCAGGCAAATGAAGATAAGCCATTTGTAACTATTGTCTTTAACGAGCAAAAACAATAAGAATACATTTCCTGCATGTCCAGAAGGATATACTCCGAGTTCATAGTTCGAAAACCCGTGAAATAAAGGATCCGAGCCATTGAACATTGGTGGATTTCCAAAAGGTGTTAAAACAATAAAAACGCCTCTGACTATATAAAAAATACCAGTCATAAGTAAAAACATCGGGATCCTGTTATAATCTTTCTTATGGACAATATATATTAAGACAAGAAAAATGGGAACAAGACAGAATATGTCATAAATCAGAGAAACATTATAAAAAGGCAGATTGTCAAGAATTAAATCAGAGAGCATAGGTAAGGTCCTGCCTTCACTCATGTAATTATGGAGATAAGTTTCTGAAGCAAAATTTAATCCGGCTCCTGCAATAACCGCCAGGATACCATAATAAAGATATTTGCTTTTTACCACCGGGATAATAGAACGAAGCATCTCCGAAGCATAATTAAGCAATCCTATTTTCTCTCTATGGATCTGATTCATTTACCTAAAATATAAACAGTTGCATCATATTCGGTCGGAATGCCAGAATTAAAATGAGAAACAAAGATAAAATTTAAGTTGATAATACAGGTATATTGAGTATAACGATTAATGAGACATTTCGTTATATATTTCAAGAATTTCGTCGGAATACTCTTCCGGTGCTTCAACATGGCCCCAACCCGATTGAGTTTGCCATAATCCATCATAAGCAGAGTCGTGATATGAACGTATCATATGAGGGATTTGCTTTTCATTAAGTATTTCATCGAGAAGCATCGCCTCGATCTCGTTTTTGAACATAAGTATTTTTACAGGATGACTCATAACATTTATTATCTTTTCGGGACCTTGGAACAATTATTAATTAGTACATCTAAAGGCGGTTCCCCTGGGAATAGTTGTGTGAAACCGGAACATTCACCACGAAGAGTAATCTCTTCACCAATTTTAATCTTTGAATGATCTAAAACAGGGAAAGTACAAATTACTGACGAAACGTTATTCCCGGTATTGAGAGATATATTTGTTTTAGCGCTATCAACAGGCGTAACGGATAGTATGTTGCCGGTAACCTCAAGAATTTTATTAATATACTTTGAAGAAGCTGCTTTCTCATTATCTTCAAATTCTTTCTGCAACACCGTAGAAGTAATAACGAAATCCGGTTTGGCTTTAGCCGTATCGGTGTGTTTCTGATTGTACAGCATCAGAGCATACAGAAAACCTGATACAGCAACAACCAAGACAACAAATAAAGAGATTTTAATGTAAAGTTTCATGGGGAAAGGATAATGATATTTATGTTATTGTGTAATGGGATTCATCTATTTAGTTGTCATCGGAGTATATTTCATTGTAACGGTAACTTCAACTGTCTTATCAACCTTATCTCGTACAACTCCGGGGATAGTTACCTTATAATCTTCAGGCACTATTTTGAATTTTGAGTTTGCATTTATACCACCACTTACAACTTCAATAGTTCCTTTTGTGCTGATCTTGTTTGTTACATCATGGATGGTAAGATCTCCTTCAACCGTAATATCATAGGTTCCTGACTTTGAAAAATCGACCGCTGAAAGATTTGTGATCTTTCCCTTAAAGACCGATTTGGGAATTTTATCCGACTCCATATAATTCTCGTTGAAATGTTCTTCCATAAGAGCCCTGTCGAAATGGAAAGATTTGATCAGTGCCTGGAAAACCAATTCCCCGGTCGAAATATCAAGTGCTCCAACCACCTGGTTATTATCTCCTTTAATATCCTCCATAGAGGTATGGGAATAGAAACCGATATAACCATTTTTGGTAATGTATTTCTGTGCATTGACTGCAAAAAGAATATTCAAAAAGAACATCAATAAAAATAAACGTTTCATAAGGATGGATTTTATTAATAAACAAAAAACGTATTTAAGAGTTTGAAGGTTTCCGATGGCTCTTCAATGTGAATACCCTTGAAATATTAAATCCAAAATGGATATCTCCTTTTTTCCACTGGCCGGTCGTTGCCCCGATAAATTGTTTTTCGGTCATACCCAGAGAGTTTGTAAAAAACAACTGAAATACATGCCCTCCCGTCTCGATATCAAAACCCAGTGACAAGGGGTTATAAATCTGCTGGCTCAGATAGGTTTTTGGATTTGCTATATAGTAATACTCTCCATTAAAGCTTATTCTTTTTGTGAGTTTCAATCTTGCCCCTGCACCTAATGCAAAGATATCATTCGGATCAAGTTCCGTTGCTACAAGATTACGATGGAGATATGAGGGAGTTAACTGAACAGACAATCCCTGACTGATTTTACGGGCCACAAGTATCTGGGCTACATAGGCTAACCGTGATGTAAAATAATTTGTTCTTGTCTGATCAGGGAACTTTAATGTTCTGAGGGCAATAGATGTAACAGCTGAAACAGATACCGGCATATTTTTAGCGCCAGATGACTGTCGCAGAATGCTGAATTTTGCGAATCCGTCAAAAGTCTTTTCGTATTCTGATCTTCCGACACCAACCATAAGCCAATTAAGGATCCCATATTCAAGACCCAGATGAATATTCGACTGGTCAAGTCCGAAAAAGTTATATCCTCCGGTATTAAGCGTTCCGAACCGGTGTGAGATTCTCACATCAAGTTGTCCCTTTACCATTCGTTCAATTGAATGGCCATTCAATACCCTTGTTGATTTAAAGGTGGCAGTTGTATAGTTTATTTCATTAGTGGAGTTTTTGTCAAGAATGTTCATCAGGTCATCCTGGGCAAAGATCACTGTTGAGATCAGCCCCAGAAAAAAAGCAAGAGATATGCGTCTCATATTAAAAATATATTATGTTTATCTAATTATTAGGCATTCCATTTCTTACCCATATTCCAAATTGAGTAATTGAACAACTTCCAAGTTTCCCGCCCGGAGGCATTGGAAAAGGGCCTGTCCGGTTAATTGATACTAAGATCTT
>Ga0302164_10000114_pt1 | contig 29795 bp, 20 predicted proteins | sample I_Fen_E3_1_FD_193500 | JGI IMG/M metagenome (GOLD analysis project Ga0302164, IMG submission 193500) | Peat permafrost microbial communities from Stordalen Mire near Abisko, Sweden - I_Fen_E3_1 | ecosystem: Environmental > Terrestrial > Soil > Wetlands > Permafrost | place: Sweden: Abisko...
AATTTTGGCAAAGCGAAAGTTACAAATGTTGCTGATACAACTAATATTTTTATATGGGGTTGGGATGAAATATCATGGCTCTCCCTTCAAAAAAGGCAAGACAGAAACAACTGGCTGGTTTATGCCTGGGACTGGATCAGGAAAACGGATCCTAACGGACATCTTGAGATGCCAGGGACAAGAATGATAACATGTCCTAACGAAACTCTGAGAACTTACTTCGCCAATACTAAAAGTCGTGGTTGCCCGGTCGGGTATTCTCAGGAGGAAACTATCAGGAAAATTTGGACTAATAATCTTAAATAGTCGATCCTTAAATACTTTATATGGATAAACTATTGCGATGCAAAAACCATGACAACTACGAGCTTGCCTGCAGGTAGGCAGCGTCGTCCGGGAGCCCTATTGACTCTGTCCCGGCAGCAGGATTAGTCAAGGTACCCAAAGTTTAATAAGTGACTTAAAATTGATCTTATATACTTTCTCATGCATTACGAATTTGTCCGGGCTGCGTAAGGCAATTAATTAAACTGTCCGAGTTAGCACAAGTAAAGAATTAATCGTCAAGCAGAAAGCTGGCTTTTATTACATTCTAATTAACTATCTCGGTTATTGTTTCCCAGTCTTAAAAGTTACCCAATTTTTATCAATCATGTATTTTGCGAATTCGTCTTTACCTTTTTCTTTAATGATCTCAATTCCTTTTCTGCGATTTGTCCGTGTAATAAATTGACCAAATCTTATCATAAGCGGATTATAAATCTTGCAATCTTTTACTGAAACAAATTTATCACAATCTGCACAAGTACTATATTCATTTTTAATGCAACATGGTCGTACTTTACAGGCTTTATAGCCAGTTGCACATTTTGGATTATCCCCTTTGCATCCGACACATTGGCCTTTGATAAATTTGGGGCAAGCGCCACAATAAAATCCACAATATGAAATCAAGTTTGTGTCCGTTCGAAGATCCGTAATGTTATTCATAATATTAAGTCAATTTTTTAATACCATTCCAAAATTATCATTGAGTCACATATGAATTTTTGTTCGTTTTTATTAACCTCTTCTAAAAGGCAAGATACAACCAAGCCAACTCAAAAACAAATAAATGCTGTTAGCACAAGTATTTGTTATTTGCGTGATGGCAGAGTCCCGATAGATGGACGAGCGTTTGGTGTCATGATGAAGCTGTCCAGATGACGTGGTCCCGATAAGTTTGGGGATTTGTCGTGTCACGATAAATTTGTCAAGGTGGCGTGCAAAAACCATGACAACTGCGCGTCGGCCGGCAGCCCTATTAACTTTGTCTCGGCAGAAGGAACAGTCCGGGTGGTACAAAATTTTATAAATGGGTTAAATTTTTCTCTCATAGACTTTTGGGGCCGATTGAGAAGCTGTCCGGGCTACTAAAGGCAACCGAGGATCGACCACAATTTCTTTTACGAAGCACCTGAAATGCTCATTAGATCCGAGCTCGGCGAAGGCAATTAATTAAACCGACCGAGATAGCTGTATGTTTATTTTGAATCTGTCATGTTTTATGTGATTTTTTTTACTGTAATGTTGGGCAGTTTTCTTCTCTTTAGGTTATGCTTCCGCCTCGTCAGTCACAAACAACCAACTAGTTATTAGTCATGGCTTAAATGTTTTATATAAATAATTTCATAAAATGAGGTATTGCATATCAAATCTATCAAAAAATGGATTATCAATTTGATTTTAATCTTGTCAAGTGGCAGGGAAGGGCTGGAATTACGCAAACAAAGGCAAATGAGTGGGTTTGTGTGGTTTGCGTAATGTACCTGACAGCGGGAGGGGAGATTAGAACATCATTCATATTTGAGAGCTTTTACAGGATTAATTCGAGATGCTTTGTAGGTATGAATTGAAACGGTCATAAGAACCACAATAGTTGAAACTATAAAAGACACTGCAAATATCCACGAGTTAATGGGAACTTTATATGAATAGTTCTTTAACCAATTTACCATAAAGTACAGTGTCACAGGGACTGAAAGTGCGGTAGCCAACAATGCAATCATGAAATTTCTAATCAGGTAGGAAATGACAATTGAGTTTTTTGAACTTCCAAATACCTTTTTAATTCCTATTTCTTTAGTTTGAGTTTTAATGACGAATAGGGTAAGACCAAATAATCCGACCCCAGCAATCAACATAGTAAACAGGGCAAATATCGAAATAATGTTACTTAAGTTTTTCTCTGAAGAATAAATGCTTTTTATAAGATCTTCTATTGTTGTGTAATTAAATGGCCTCTCCGGAGCAGCTTTTTTCCATTCCGCTTTAAGCATTGGGAGTATGTTGCCAAGTGTTCCTGGTTTGTAGTGTACTGCAACCTGCTCAATATATCGATCGGTCATGTGTATTTCCAGGGCAGGAATATCGGTATGTATTGAATGAAGGTTGAAATCATTTACAATACCGATGATAGGGCTGCTTCTAATCAATTTCCCAATTGGATCAGTAATACCAAGCTGTTTTACTGCAGTTTCATTTAAAATGACAGACTGGGTAAGATCGCTGCCATACTCTTCCGAAAACTCACGGCCTTTAGATACTGAAATACCCATTGTTTTCAAAAAATTGTAATCCACAGACATACTTTCTACCTGGACTTTAATATTGTTATCCTGAAAATTTTGCAATATTGAAGTTCCTGAATTTTGCATAGGAAGACCTTCCATTGTTCCTGCAGCCATTATTACATTCGGGTTTGATTTGATGCTATTGATATAAGCTGCGTACCCCTTAAAATCTTCTCCCAGGTCAATTAATACAATATCTTGATTGTAATAACCTAAATCTTTTTTAAGTGCATATTGATACTGAGAGCGGATTATGAGAGTACTCGATACAAATGAACAGAAAATGACCAGTTGAACTAAAATTAATGAAGAGCGGAAAAATAGTTTTCTTTTCCCAGAATAAATAGTGTTTCTCAAAATATCCATGACCTTTAAACCTGATAAATAATATGAGGTATATATTCCTGAGATGAAACCTATCATTAAAGTTAGGGATAGATAAACCAAGATGTACATTAATATATTTGAATTGATTATATGAAGCTGAGTCTGGAAAAGCTTTCCAGCATATGGCAGAGAAATCCATGTTAAAAACAGGGCAATTGGCAAAACAATTAAAGCCAAAAGAATGGATTCACCAAGTAATTGATTCTTAATTTTTTTAATGCTGGCACCATATGTTTTTCTTATTCCGATTTCTTTGGTTCTGTAAGTTGAAACAGCAATAGACAGAATAATATAGTTAAAAGTTGCAACAAGTACAATAAGCAAAGCAATGGCTGAATACAATCTGATACTTTTTATGCTGCCCGTGATCCTGGTATTGATAACCTTATCTGAATGTAAATAAACGTCCGATAAATTCTGAAGGGAATAATTATAAGGAGGTTTTTCACTGATATTTTTAATTTCAAATGCCCTGAATTGTTTCTCGAGTGATTCAGCATCACAATCTTTGGAAAGTAAAACCCAGGTATTCCAGAATGTATAATCCCAACTCTTGTCAGCATTCGTTACCTTAAAAGATGAATTAATCGGGTCAAGTGTCCATCTGCTATTTATGAAGCACTGAGCTCTGAAAGTGGAATTCTCAGGAATATTTTCATAGACTCCATTGATAGTAAAAACATGTTCTTCCTTATTAACCAGACCGACAATTTCCTTTCCAACCGGATTCTGACCGGGAAATATCTTTTCAGATAGTTCACGTGAGAGAACGATAGAATTTTGATCTTCAAGAAGATTTTGATGCGGATTCCCAAAAACTAAAGGGAGTGTGAAAATGTCAAATACTTCCGAATCAGTTCCGACAGCACCAGGGACATTTATATATTCATCTTTGAGTTTTAGCTTGAAATCAATTATACGTCTCGCCCTGATTGATTTTTCTATTTGCGGAAATTCTTCCTTTAATGCAGTTGCCAGAACGTAAGGTGTTCCTGAATCAGTTCTTTTAAAATCGACCCAATAATTGAGTGCTTTGAAAACCCTTGCTCTGTTTTTATGACAGTGATCGTAACTCAACTCATTAATAACATAAAGAAGCATTATAAATGAAGCCGTCAAAGCTATTGATAGACCTAACGCATTGATACCTGCAAATACCTTGTTTTGTTTCAAAAATCGAAGGGCAGATTTAAGATAGTTTGTAAGCATAGGATTTAAATTAGGTTAATTGTAAAACCAAAAATCACTAAGTGTTGTAATGTAATGATAAAGAACTTAAGACGACATAGTCTCAGTTGAATGGAGGTGCTGTCATGTTATGAAAAGATTGGCTAAATGGAGGAATTCCGTTTGGTAAAAAAGCATGTGTTTTGCAGCGGAGAGACGGTCTACCCTGTGAAATATTGCATTACTACAAATGTCCTCTTTTATATTAAACATTATTTCACAGGGTAAAGGGATGGGCTGCAAAACTCTTGCTTGTGTGTTGGGAGTTCCAGTATTGTGAAACCCTTACATATAACGGCCCGGCGGTTTAATGAGTTGCCGTGAGCCTGCCCCGACGAAGGAGGGGTTGGCATGTGTTTTTGCAAAGTCCAGATAGATGGACGAGCATTTGGTGTCACGATGAAGCTGTCCAGATGACGTGGTCCCGATAAGTTTGGGGATATGTCGTGTCACGTTAAAGTTGTATAGATGGCGCTGCAAAAATCATGACAACACGCGCGTCGGCCGGCAGCCCTATTGACTTTGTCTCGGCAGCAGAAACAGTCCGGTCGCAAAGGAATTTGATAAGTTGAATCGAATTTACTCTCATAGACTTTTGAATGCGAAGATAAAGTTGTCCGGGTTGCAAAAGGCAACCAAGGACCGCCAACAATTTCCTTTGCGAAGCAATTTGATAAGCTTTTTCGGTCCGAACTCGGCGAAGCCGATTAATTAAACCGTCCGAGTTGGTGGTAGTTTATTTACTTCTGATTTTTTAAATTTTTGGCAGTTTTTCTTTGTCAGTGACAGTTTTAATCGTAAGTATTCACTCGGAATTTCTAAATTAAACTTTTTGCAAATGGCTAAGATATCTTTGCAATCTTTTTCTTTCAACTCATATCCGCTGTGAAATTTTACAACATATTCCGGCGAGATACAATTCACTTCAAGATTACCTATTTTCCCTTTTCCAGTAAGTGAAGCAGCTGGAAATACTACTCCATTCTCAACAGGTCCATACATCCCATCTCCATTTTCATTAAGAACGATTACATGCACATCAATTTCATGACTACAATCATCAGCTAACACAATGTTGTGAGGTTGTGCGATGTCAAGTTTTATCTCCTTATATTCTTGTGCTTTCAATAGCCTCATAAAGGCTGGTATATCTTTCTTTTGAATCACTATGTCTAAATCTTTATGGAAACGTGTTTGTTTACCTAGTAAAGCATCAACGCCCCAACCACCATCAATCCAAATTTTTATGTCTAAGTTTTTCAACTCAAAGTAAAAGCCAATCACATCTTTTTCTTCCATTGCTAACGTTTTGTAGTGAAATATAGTTACTAGGTCGTGTCCATTACCACCAACGGGAGTTTGTCTAATAACTATTCAGAATTTTCAATTTAAGCCAGATTTAGGGAGCTCTTCTTACGCCGGCGGTTTGGTCAGTCGTAGTCCGTATCAGGTCAGTGCTTTTTATAGCACCGACCGAGTTAGCTGTAGGGATTCTTTAATTGAAAATTCTTTGATGTTGGCAGCTACCCTAATATAATCTTTATAATTCATTCATTTCAAAGGTTATATGCTTTCTGAATCAATTGAATTAGTAATGTGGATTGCTTCATTAATTCTTCTGTTTTTTGAGTATATACATTGATTGATCCTTTAAAGACAATTATATTGAAATAATAGGCACGCATCGCCTTTCTATTAGTTGTAAGCAAAATAGGGAATTCCTTTTTTTGATTTAAAATAGATGATCCATTCCTTGACTTCATTATTGAAAGAAAATCAAATATTTCTGTTTGTTGATCTATGATTTTTGTGAATCGAGTTTCCAGCAGTTCAGCTTGCTTAAGTATAGAGTTTTTAGCGTTGTCATAATCAACAATGCCATCTGATACAGCCTTTTCTTTTACAAGACCTAACCCGCCAGTATTCATTAACTGAGTAATTGTCCTATTTATAGGATTAAAGGCATTATAATTTAAGGTATACTTCAAATCATAATTGCAGAATTGTTGGATTTCATTACTACCTAATTTATTGTTCATAAGATTAAGCAAACTGTCAAGACCTTTTATCTGTTCTTTATTAAGATCAATAACTCTTACAAGATTCGCTGAATCACTTCTTAAATCCTGTAACATACTTTCCATATACTCTTTCTCTTTATGTCTGTCAACAAAATGCTCACGAAGATTTTCTGCAAAGTAACTTCCTGTTATAGCAACGAATATTATTAGAAATTCAAATAAGTATTCCCTCTTTTTCCGGGCTTTTTTTGAATGTTTGAGGTGATGAGGAATTTCCATAATAAATTGATTAGTTTATGATTCTTCTACTCGACACAAATCAAATCATAATAGCCAATTGCGATGATATATTCAAATCTATACAGTGTTTTCAACTTATCTGATTACCCGAAAGATATTTAAAAGACATGACCTTTGCAATGAAAATTTACTCATGATTTATGAGTTTTGTTAAAGTGATCGTTCTAAATTTGAGCTTGAAGGTTTATCAGTGGTTGAAATTGCCATAGTTGCTAATCAAGGAAACAAAGCAGGATTTGTCATGTCACTATAAAGTTGTCAAGTTGGCGTGCAAAAACCATGACAACTCGAGCGTCGGCTTACAACCCTATTGACTTTGACTCGGCAGCAGGATCAGTCCGGGTACAACAAAATTTTATAAGCGGTTAGATTTTTCTCTCATAGACTTTGGGGGTTGATTGAAAAGTAGTCCGGGCTGCCGAAGCCAATTAATTAAACCGACCGAGTTGTGTGTAGCCTTTCTTTTAATGGAATGCACAATTCACAAATCCAAGGTATCAGTAAGTACAGAAGAAATTTTTAGAATGGTATTTTGAGGAAGAGTCCCTCTTTTACTAAGAATTCTATCGAATGAGATGGTTCTAATCTGATGGCAAAGTGCAAAGCTATCTGTTGTCAAACCACCAGTCCCTTTAATTATCTTAACAATCGTATAAATACTATATTTAGGGTCTTTGGTTGTACATGGGACAATAATAGCTAATCCTAAGTTATCGAATGATTTTATTATTATACATGGTCTCTTCATCCCTTGTTCATGACCTTTTATTTCTTTCGGGGGTCTTCCTAGATTTACATCAATTACATCCCCTTTTTGATACGTCTAAACCATCATTCAAGAAGTTTTGCAGCATAACTATCTAAGCCCAAATCAGCTAGATTCTTTTGTTCAAGAACAAACTCTTTGTCAAAAGTGAACTGAGATGAAGATGGTTGTGCAGATCTCATTTTTAGGATTCCTAATTCTATAGCAATAGCAGAATAATCTTGTGCAGCATTCGCAACTAAGAAAGCAAGCTGATTTATTATTCTATTAGGGACATTTAATTTTTCATCTTTAATAATAAAAGCAGCAACCGCTATATATTCAATATATAAAGATGAATTAGTCCAATCAATAATTTTTTGAGTTATCGCCTCATCAGGGATTCCAAGAGCAATAGCTGTAATAAATTGATTATATGTCAATATCGGCAGACTTGGAGCATGCTGTTCAAAGCTAGATTGTGAAAACTCACCACTTATAATTAATGCATCAATGACCCTTTTATTTGTTCTAATCGCAAAAAGGAGATTTTCAGAAAGCACATCTAGACGAGAATCTAGTTTTAATTCTTCAATTTGAAGGTATGCATCATTGAATTCTAAATTAATATCAAACTTTTGTTGCTCAAATAACCAATTAATCCCTTTAATACGTAGGTTGAACACTTTTGGAATGGTGCTATCAATTGACACTTTTATGTCTTCTGCGGTGGTTATTGCGTATTCAATATCTGATAAAAGTCGATCTAAGTCCTTTCGTAAAGGATCATCAGTCATCGGATAAAAATTCCTTAACTGAAGACAGAGAATATCTAAATTTCTTGCGGTTGCTAACATGATTTTACAAAGATATTGAAAATTCTAATTCATTTGTAATAAGTGTTCATTATCATGAGCGTGGAGTGACGGGTTACACACAACTCGTTTATTGCATAACTAAAACAGCATTTTGAAATCGAATCCTTGTCAGACTTGATTATTTCAATTACTTATATCTGACAAACATATATTACGAAAAGATACCATAAACTGCAGCTACTAAATACTAAGTCTCAATAATAAATACTCCGTTCATGGCTCTGATTAACCGACGTTCACTTATAGCAAAGCCTCGTCAGTCACATCATAAAAAGGCTAACAAGGAATGTAATTGAGGTGTACGCAATGTCCATAAATAATTTATCCGGAGTGGTATATTGCTTATCAGATTTACTTAACTCCAAAAATTATCAGAGACATTAACCCTACCATTTTTACTTATCGAAAATACACAGTTTTATCTGAAATGCTTTTAATTTGTTACCTTTAATATCATGTATACCTTATTATATATAGCACAGGGTCTGTACTAATAGTAATCAGAAAATTAATAAAAGTGAAATTATAATTGAATTAAAAACGGCTATAAAATCCAACTTGATTGAAGGTCAATTATTTATCTGAAGCTGAAAATAGACGGTTATATAGCCAAAATAGAGCATATGTGACGAAGCAGAATACTTCGATTAAAATACATATCTGATTTTCGATTTGTATAATTCTTTGATTATAGCATTATTAACTTCAGGAGAAGAATAAATAAAATCCTTTTTCATAGAAATAAGTATTAAAGTGACTACTTCTGAAAGCAAGATTGGTTGTGATTTAGCGAGGTTAGTATATCCAATGCCAGTACCAGGAGAGGTAGAATAAACAGAGGTACAAGAATAAACAAATAATTTTACGACAATTTTGGCTTTCCGGTAGCAGTCGCAATATTAATGACATTCGAAGTGATTGGTGAAAATCAGCGTTTCCCGGGCGTAAAAGTAAAACCCCGGATGGTGGGGTGTGGTCTTTTGTGGACTGCGTCCACCGTAGCCCGGAGAAGTTTTAGCGCACCAAACTTCTATAAAATATAAAAGCCCTCCTTCGCTAAAGCTTCGGAGGGCGAAGGTGGAGCTGGAAGGACAAAAATCGAACTTTTTTGAGCAGGATCTATTGACTCTAATAAAACTGAAATAAATCATCTAAAGTCAAGCTGTTTTCTCATTTACGTTAGAATTTGAGAACATAAAATGTGTCGGTAAACTACGGTTTTAGTGACTAAAAATGTTACTTTCCTATTAGAATAAATGAAATTTGTTTATGGTATAAATTATTATATAACTTTACAACTTTCTATAGATCTCTATGAAAGACTTCACTTTGTACAGTGATAAAGAATTGATGGCGGAGCTCAAGGCAGACAATATGTTTGCGTTTGATGTATTATATAAAAAGTATTGTAAGAGGGTATATAAATTTGGTTATTCGATTCTTAAATCACCAGAAGAGTCAGAGAATCTTATGCAGGATGTTTTTCTTAATTTATGGGAGAATCGCCACAAAGTTGAGAAAGACTCATCAATTAAATCCTATGTATTCACTATAACTTATAACTCGGCTATTTCCATTATCCGGAAGAAAGCCAGGGAATCTGAGTTTGTTGAATATTTGAAGACTCTGCAGGAAATTAACGAAGAGCCTGTCAATGTGGAACTTGAATATAATGAACTGACCAATAGGATGGATAAAATTATTAATGAATTACCTCAGCGTCAAAAAGAGGTTTACTTACTGCACAGAGTTGAAGGACTTAAATATCAGGAAATTGCTGAACGCCTAAATATTTCCGTAAATACCATAGAAAATCATATGTCCCGCGCACTTAAAACTATCCGCGAAAAACTGGGCAATTACTCCATTATAGCAATACTCTTTTGGTATCTTTTTGTATAGTATTGATATTCAAAGCAATTAAATTATTTTATAAAAATTTCATCTTCTGAGTAGTGGTAATTATTGATAATTGCGTCTTACTATCAAAAGAAGTGTAATTCAATAGTTAAAGCTTTGTCCTACTTTTGAATATATATAGGTCAGATTTTTGTAATTAGGGTTTGATAGTTGGTTAGTTTGTTAGGATGGGGTAATGAAGCGCTTCCGGTATATAATCGGAAGTGCTTGTTACTTTAAAAAAAGAGGTGAGAATATATATGAATAAAGGATTATTAGAAAAGTATTGTACCAATTCTTGCACAGAGGAAGAGTTGAATTCCGTTTTAGAATGGTTTGATGGATCCGTCAGAACTCCTGAAGGTAAGTCCCTTTTATTTAAGATATGGGAAGAATTGCCTGATGAAGAAAGTAATATTCTAATAGATTTTGATTTTATTCTGGATAAGATTCATCACAAAGTTAATATGGACCAAACGAAAAGACTTCTTGAAGAAGCCGGTCAGAATCTGATAAAGTATAAAAGAAGGAAACATTTTATTAACGTACTTACGAGAGCGGCTGCAATACTTATGTTTCCTGTTTTTAGTTTCGGGTTATACATGTCTTTTAAGTATCAGTCGACCCGACATGATCAGGTTTCTGTAAATCAGGCATATAATGAAATCTTTTCATCAGTGGATGCTATTACTAAGGTTACATTGCCTGACGGGTCAAATGTCTGGCTTAATCACAGCAGTTCATTAAAATATCCTGCAATATTCCATGGGCCTACACGTAATGTCGAACTTAAAGGTGAAGGATATTTTGAAGTGGCTCATAATCCAAAGATACCTTTCATTGTAAAGACAGGAGAAATTCAGATTAAAGCGATTGGAACAACATTTAATATTATGGCTTATCCTGATGAAGACAGAATTGAGACTTCACTTATCAATGGACGTGTTGAGTTGCGACGTACGGAACCCGATGGGAATGTAATTCCCCTGTTAGAAATGAAACCTTCTGAACTTGCCATTTTTCAGAAGAGTAATGATGAAATTAGTAGCCGCACTATCGATGATGACAGGTATTTTTCTTGGAAAGAAGGTAAACTTGTATTTAATAAGGAACCAATTAGTGAAGTTGTTAAAAAACTAAGCAGATGGTTCAATGTTGAAATTCGGATAAAAGATCCTGAATTACTTGAGCTTACATATACCGCTACTTTTGTTCATGAAACACTTCCTCAGGTGATGGAACTTATGGCCATTGTATCACCGGTCAGTTATTCAATATCAGATCGGAAAGAGATTAGTTCCGGAACTTTTTCCAAGAGAAAAATCATCTTAAGTTACAAGAAGAAATAGTATAATATGAAAACCAATAACCTGTAACCCTTCGACGGTAACCGTAAACCTAAAAATGATATGCTTATGAAACACAACTAATCATACAAAAAAAGCGGGATAGTGTTTGCCCACAATCCCGCCAGACTAAGTACTTTATTTCTGTAAAAAACCTTTAGTAAACTTAATCCACTCAAATCTATGAAAAAATTTCGAGATTATTATGGAAGGATTCTGTTAAGATTCTTTTCAAAAAAAACAATCAGAGTCATGAAACTAACCCTCATCTTATCTATCCTGACAATTTCTCAGCTCTGGGCAACTGAATCATATTCACAAATGACAAAGCTTACTGTTAAGCTTGAAGATGTTAAAATCTCAGATGCGCTTAAAGAGATTGAAAATCAGAGTGAGTTTTTTTTCCTCTACAGTCCTAAACTAATCGATGTTGAAAGAAAAGTCAACATTGATGCTGAGAAAGAATCTATCAAAGATATTTTAATTAATATTTTTGATGAGAAAGTAAAATTTATAGTCTATGAGAGGCAGATAATACTTACTCCGAGTGAAGTAACCTCTCTCGGTGAAGCCATGCAACAACAGAAAATAACCGGAACTGTTAAAGATGAAAAAGGAAACCCTTTGGCAGGAGTAACTGTTCTGCTAAAAGGAACAACGCTTGGTACCCTTACTGATATGTCAGGTAAGTATATTATAACCAATCCTCCTAAAAATGCTACACTGATCTTCTCTTTTGTCGGTATGACAATGCAGGAAATTCCATCAAACGATAAGAACCTGATTGATGTTGTAATGAAAGAAGTAGCCATTGGACTTGATGAAGTAGTGGTTGTTGGATATGGAACTGTAAAGAAAAGTGACTTAACCGGTTCTGTTGGTTCGGTTTCTTCCGATAAATTAGTGGCTTTCCCCACAACTAATGTTTTACAGTCACTGCAGGGGAAAGTGGCCGGTCTTACAATTACATCAAATAACGGCGGACCTGGAAGTTCCAGTACCATACGTATCAGGGGAGGTTCTTCCATTTCCACCAGTAGCGATCCTCTGTGGGTAGTTGACGGTTTTCCGGGAGCTCCAGAGCCTCAAGCTGAAGATATCCAGTCGATAGAAGTTTTAAGGGACGCTGCGGCTTGTGCTATTTATGGTTCACGCGGCTCTAATGGGGTAATCATTGTAACTACCAAGAAAGGCACAGCAGGAACCTTGAAACTTGACGCTAGCATTGCTACCACCTTTATGAATGTAAGTAAAAAGATTGATGTTCTGAACGCTACAGACTGGGCAAAGCACGTGAACGCAATTAACAAAACACAACATCCTTTGTCCGCCGACATATTTACTAACACTGACCTTGGAGCAGGCACCAACTGGCAGGATGTGATATTCCGCACCGGGATGTTGAATACATATCAGGCTTCAGTTTCCGGAGGTTCTGATAAAGTACAGGTATATGCATCAGCCAAGTATTCCAGTCAATCTGGTATAATTATTAACAGTTCAAATGATGTTTTTACCGGCAAGTTAAATATTGATGCCAAAGTTACGGATAAAACAACGGTAGGCGCACATGTGGACTATGGCCACTGGACAAATGAAAATGTTTCGTCACAGGGATGGTATTCCACACTTGTCGGGGCTGTAGGTACGGCTTTGCAGTTTGATCCGAATCTCGGCATCTACAAAGCTGACGGTTCAACATATTCCACAGCTAAATATAGTTTTGGAGGAAACAAGGATAACCCTTATGCAATTGCTGTTGCACCTACAAATGAAACGGTAGGGGATAATTTTTCAATCAATATGTATTACGATCATGAGATTATCAGAGGATTGAAATTTTACACCAGTTTAGCGCTCAGCCTGGAAAGCGACAGAAACGGTACTTACTCCCCCAGGTCCCTCCTTAATTCGATCGGTTCTGCAGGATTGAGTACTAACAGAAACATAAACCTTAATAGTACAACTTATCTTACGTACAACAAAACCTTTGCCGATATCCATAAATTTACCCTGATGGTCGGTCACGATTACCAGATGAGTAATTATGAGGGATTTAGCTGCGGATCCTCTCTTGTCGCTGAAGATAATTTCCTTTTCTGGAATTTAGGGTCGGGCACAAAAACGTCGACCCCTGGATCATTTACAAGCAAATGGATAATAGAATCTTTCTACGGGCGCTTGAATTACATTCTGAAGGACAAGTATTTACTTACCGTTATGGGTAGGGAAGACGGTTCGTCACGTTTAGGTTCTAACAATCAACATGGATTTTTTCCAGCTGCATCTGCCAGGTGGAATATCTCTAAAGAGCCTTTCATGCAATCAATTAGCCAAATCAGCCAGTTGAATGTACATGCCGGTTATGGTAGCAATGGGAATACGAACCTCCCCACTTACGCATCCTTTGCAACACTTGGTTCCGGTGGTGCCTATTTTCAAGGTGGGGTAAGGCAAGGCACTGTAATACCAACATCGCTCGCAAATTTAGATCTGACATGGGAAACTTCTAAAATGACCAATGTTGGTGTTGACCTCGGCCTCTTTAACGGAAAACTCAATTTTGGGGCAGAATGGTACAACAGGGAAAGTACTGATATGTTGTATTATGTACCCGTTCCTGATTATACGGGGATATCAAACCAGTGGCAAAACTTTGGAGACTACAGGAACCGGGGCATTGAATTTACCCTGGGTGGTAATTTAACACATGGCGATTTCAACTGGTCAAGCGATTTCAACATTTCGTTTAACAAGTCCACCGTAGTAAAACTGCCTAGCGGCGATGTAAAGGATGGGGCTAGTTACGCAACTAATAACCCACCTTTCATCCTGAGGGAAGGTGAAACAACCAATACATTTTGGGGATATAAATATTTAGGGGCTAACCCGGATGATGGACATGCTCAATATGCTAAAGCAGACGGTACCCCTACAGAAAACACCGATCAGGCCCAACTACAGATCCTTGGCAACGCAAACCCCAAGTTTACTTTTGGCTGGGTAAACAATTTCACCTACAAGGGTTTCGACCTTAATATACAAATAAACGGCTCGTATGGCAATAAATTGATCAACGCTACCCGGGCAGTAATGGAATCCATGTCAGATGGTAGTAATACAACCCCTTATGCCTGGAATAATTCCTGGACGACCGTAGGACAAATTACCGATGTGCCCCTCGCAGGTTCGGAAAATAGGGTTACTGGGTCTAGCAGATGGATAGAGGATGCCAGCTTCCTGAGGATACAAAATATTGCCCTGGGGTATTCGCTCCCATCATCTGTTGTAAACATGTTAAAAATAAGCAAGTGCAGGTTTTACATCAGTATGCAGAATGCATTCCTCCTGACCAAATATAAGGGATACGATCCTGAAGCTTTTTGGAACCCACGGCAAGATAACCCATCTTCTAACATGTTTAGGGGTATAGATTTTGATTCTTATCCACATTCAAGGGATATTAGTATAGGCATACAGGCAACATTTTAGATTTAATAATAAATACTATTAATCATGAAAAAACTCAATTATATTATTGTACTTGCACTTACGCTTGTTTTGGGTGCATGTGCGAAGTTGACAGAAAACCCCGTAGGAGTATTTACCCCGGGTGCTTTTTTTGCCCAAGCATCAGATGCAACTGCTGCCGTATATGGAGCTTACGCTCCATTTGAAAGTTATACAGACTATGGAAATGACTATTTTATCGGATGTGGCACCCAGGACGATCAGGTAAAAGATGCATATTCCGACACCTGGTTCCATGATAAGTTTATTTTTGATAATACCGAGCAAAAAATCGGTACAGTATGGGCGACCATTTACAAAGAGATTAGTGCGGCCAATAATGCAATCAGTGGCATCCCGCGGATCGCGGATAATCTACTATCCCCGGATGCGAAAAATGCACTTATTGCAGAAGCAAAATGTATAAGGGCTTTTGATTATTTCAGGCTGGTAAGGTTGTTTGGCGCGGTTCCTTATATATCTAAACCAATACTAGACCCTGCAACGGCTTCAAAGATAACCAGGATGCCAACGGCTAATATTTATGATTCAATTACTATCGATTTAGAAGCCTCGAAGCTTTTGTTGCCAAATAATTATGATGCTAACGGAGTGCTTATCCGCAGCAGGATAAGCAAAGGTACCGCCTATACTATCCTGGCCGATGTTTACCTTACACGCGGTAACTGGGCTTTAGCTGCCCAGAATGCCGAATATGTAATTACACATAAGGCCGACTTTGGGTACGACCTGTTGCCCGATTATGCTCAGGTGTTTGATTTTTACGACGGTAATGATAACGCTGAATATATATGGTCGGTTGATTATAGTACCATAGATGGTAATACGAACCAGGACCAGTTTGCCCAGTTATGCGGGTTTGGCGCCTGGATGGGCTGGGGTAACCCCTGGGGCGGTTGGGGTACCGTGTATATGTCTGCAGCGGCGCTGAAGGATTTTCCGGCTGCCGATTACCGCAGGAAAGTAACATTTATTGAAGATGCGTCTGATGCGGCTGTAGGAGGTATAATGCATCATTTCGACGAGGCTACCCTGCCATTTCCTCAATCCTCTCCCGTTGCTGCTAAAACTTACGGGTCATATATCGGAAAGCCGGGTGTAGGCCCTGGTGGTAAGAAAGGACAGGGCAATGCCTTTTTAACCGATGCGAACTGGCCAATTTACAGGTACGCCGAAGTGCTGCTGATTGCTGCGGAAGCTGAAGCTCGTTTGGGTAACGCTGCTACCTCTATGACTTACGCAAATCTTGTGCGCGCCAGAGCCAGAAATTACAATGGCGTTGTAGGTAGCTCTCTTATTCCGGCTGACTTAGTGGGTCTTTCCGCAGCTAATGTACAGGATTCTGTTATCCGGGAACGCAAAAGGGAATTGTGCATGGAAGAAAAGAGATGGTTTGATATTAAACGACTCGGCCTGGATTTATCAGTTGTATACGGGCCAAATGGCACCGATCCTTTGACTCCTGTCCCAACAAACGTAAATGCGAATTTGTTGTGGCCAATTCCGGTTCTGGAATCGAACAAAAATCCGAATTTACTCCTTGATGTGCAGTAAAACAGAAAAAGTTAAAAATTTAACGTAGAAGAAGCCCTACATATAAAGGGTGGGGCTTCTTTATAACTCCTCAATACTTTTCATATTCTTCTTATTCTGGGCATTTAATAAAATTTCACCAGATATTATGCTTGTAATAATATTAATCAGGACTATAACAAATTATGCTTAAAAGCTATTTTTCAAGACGCAATTTTCTAAGACAATCTGTCTTGGCAACAGGTTTTGTATCATTAGGTACATATGGTTATGCTAATAGTCAGCTACCTGAGGAAAAGACAAAAGTTAACAAATTACCTCGTGAAGTTTGGATTGCAGGTATTTCACAAATGGATTTACATACCCAAAACTCACAGCAGATGATCGATGAAATGATTCGCTCTATCGGTAATGTAGTTCCTTATCAGCCGGATATTATATGTTTGCCTGAAACTTTTCCGATTTCAAATATTAATAAACAATTAAAATTGTCTGAACAGATTGAAGTTTCTGAAAAGGCATTAAAACAATTCTCAGAAGTGGCAAAACAATATAATTGTTACATCATTTGCCCGGTTATTACTTCAGAGGCAGGGAAAGCATATAATGCCGGTGTGGTTTTCGACAGGTCGGGTAACAGGATGGGAGAGTACCGTAAGACTCATCTTACCATAGGAGAAATTGAATCAGGTCTGACACCAGGTCCCCTTCAACCACCGGTTTTTGAGGCTGATTTTGGCAAATTCGGAATTCAGATCTGTTATGACATTTATTGGAATGACGGTTGGGAAAAACTAAGAGATGAAGGCGCTGAAATAGTATTCTGGCCTTCCGCTTTTGCCGCTGGACAAAGAGTGAACACAAAAGCCTGGGAAAATAGATATGTAGTGGTTTCAAGTACACGAAAGAATACCTCAAAGATTTGTGATCTGAGAGGAGAAGTAATTGCCCAAACAGGTATCTGGAATGAAAATTTCTTTTGTGGTTCCGTCAATCTTGAAAAAGTTTTAATAGATACCTGGCCTCATGTATTACATTTTAACGAGATTCGAAAAAAGTTTGGAAGGAAAGTCCGCCTGACATCTTATCATGAAGAGCAATGGACCGTTATAGAAAGCCTGTCACCTGAGGTCTTTGTAAAGGATATTTTAAAAGAGTTTGGTCTTAAAACCATAACGCAAGATTGTGAGGAGGCTGAATTGGCTCAGATAAAAGCCCGTCAAGGCTGATTATCATGAAATCAATAGCTAAATTTTTTCTACTGTTTATTTTCTGTTCGGCATTTTGTGGAAGAACTTCCGGACAAGAAGATTTTATGGTCAATTTAAAACCTGGTGAAAGTCTTGGTATATTGGATTATACTGCACCTGAGTGGGTACGCGATGCTGTTATAGTTGAAGTACCTGTTCGCGGATTTAATTGTTCCGATTATAAAGATCCATCAAAATGGAAATATCCTATCGGCGATGGAACATTCAGCTCAGTGACAAAAAAACTTGACTTTCTTAAATCAATGGGCATTAATGTACTATGCCTTTATTCTGTTTACGATTGCAATGGTACTAATCTCTATGCCATTCGATACGACAATGTAAGCCCGGATATGGGGACCATGGATGATTTGAAAATACTTATAAAAGAGGCTCATAAAAGAGGGATGTACATTATGAGCAATACAAATCATTATGGTGTGAGCAAGGAAGCTCCTATATTGACAGAACATCCGGATTGGTTTTTACCTGAAGAAAAGTTGCAATATAATCAGCGTGTATTTGACCTGAGTAATCCCGAAGCACGAAAATATATCGTTGATGTTCATTCATGGTGGTGTACCGAAATTGGACTCGATGGGTGGCGTATTGATTGTGGATCGGAATTTGCATTTAAAAGAGGTATCTGGAACGATATTTTAAAGAAGTGTAATGATAAAGGGAAAAAAATTCTGCTGGCACCTGAAGGTGCACATCTCTTTGGCAATATTGAAGGTGGAGGACGCTGGGGTTTTCCGGAAATTTTGGATATGCAAAACAATTGCCCCCGGAAAGGAGCTACCAGGAATGATCCATATCGTTCTAAAGAGATTAGTGGACACAATGTTGGGGAACCCCACGACAAAATTCAGATTAATGCTTTTAACAATCCGGCTGTTCCTGGTCCGAGAGAAGGATGCTACAAGATAAAAGGAAGCAGATTTTTGTATGGCCACAATTCAATGTTTGCACCCATGGTACCAATAATGATGACAGGCGAAGTTATCAACGCTACACACCTGGGATTAACTAAATCATTGAAGAATCACTCAAAGATGCTTCACTCATGGATTGATTGGACTGATACATTAGCAAACAAAGATGTAATAGATGATTTTCGCAAAATAAATGAGATAAGGTTGGCAAATAAAGACATTTTTCATTTCAATATGTTTGAAACCAACCTGATCAATGTCTCCAGTGAATCGGTACCTGCGTCGCCGGTTAAACCTTATGTTCGGTTTATTGCAGGAAAAAAAGCCGGAATTGTTATCGGTAATAATAGTACTACCGAGGATGTTACGTTTAAACTTCATGTGCCATTGAGGGAAATGGGTATGAATAATACTGAGGAATTCTACGTTACGGATAGTTGGACATCAGTAACCAAAAAACTGAAAAGAAGTGCCCTTGAAAATTATCCGGTTCTTGTCCCTAAAGATAAATCAAAAGGCGGAGGTGTGAGGGTTATTATTATTGAGACTATATCTGGTAACCGGCTAAAACGTGCAAATTATGATTTTCAGATAAGTCCATATACCGGGTATACCCGCGAACACTGGCTCGAAATTACGGAACAGATTATTAGTGGCGTATTACCGTATTTAAATCAGAAAACTGGTATGCCGGAATTACTGGATGATCCTTCAGAACCGGCGTATGCTAAAGTCAGGGATAAGAACCCTGTGGAAGAAAGGAAAAGGGCGTTGGAAAGGATCATGATGGCAGTAATTATTTATACAAAGGCAACAGGAAGAGACAGCGTACCTGGTTATCATGGTTCTATATCAGCACCTTTTATTAAGGCAATCATACATGGTACCGATCCGGATGATCCGGCATTCTGGGGAGACCCGCTACCAAATGATCAGGTAGGCTCTGCATTCGCGCTAGGAGCTTATATTAATCCTTCTGTTTTCTGGGAGCCGATCAGTAAAAAGGATAAGAAGAATATATTGAATTATTTACAAAAGCAGGCTTTTAACCAGACATACGATAATAATCATTACTTATTTCATATGGTTCCGGTTGCACTTCTGGAAAAGAATGGTCTCAATGCTAACCGGGAACATTTGACTCAAATGTTCCAAAGATTGTTGGATTGGCATCGTGGGGATGGGTGGTTTATCGATGGAAATAATGGGGGTTTTGATCATTATAACCTATGGGGATTTCATTTCTTCTTCCAGGTTTTAGACAAATTTGATTCAAAGTGGCATGATCAATTTGGAGATCAGGTTAAAAAAGAGTCGGCCAGCTTTTTCGAAACCATGCCTTATTTGTTTGGCAGAGACGGGGGACCAATACCCTGGGGGCGTTCCCTGACCTATCGTTTTGCAGGTTTATCTTCTATTGGTTGGGCAGAACTTAACGGAAATTGCTCTCTGCCTCCGGGACAAGCAAGAAGAATTGCCTCCGGAGAACTGAAATATTTTTGGGATCATGGTTGTCTGGGTGAAAATAAACTGCTAAATATCGGATATTGGGGGGCAAATGCCGCAGTTGCTGAGAGTTATATTTCTCCGGGTGATCCTTATTGGGCAACTCAGGGATTGGCGTGTTTGTTGATCCCTGAAGGGGATCCGTTCTGGAGCCAAGTTGAAGAACCAATACCTGCCGACGGACTAGGAGGAACAATTACATTGAGCGGTGCTGAGCTAACTATCAGAGTGAGCCCGCTGGATGGAGAAGCACGATTGTTCCCTGTGGGGCAACCTTTTACTCATGGGCGTGAAAAGTGGCAGACAGGTATTAAATATGACCAATATTCCTACTCAAGTTATCTGGGTTTTTGCGTCAACGGAGAAGGCGGACCAGATATTGGTGCTGGCAGATCTGGTTATTCCTTTGACGGTAAAACCTGGCACTTCAGGGAACGGGCAGAGACAATCCTTGTCTGCGACAGACATATCATTGACAAGTATTCATTAGGGCAAAAAAGTATTTATGACATAATCACTCATACAATAATTGGAGATGATGGAGAATTACATGTGTTCTGGCATAATTATCCGGATTCAATTTATCTGTACCTGGGGGGATATGGAATTAATGTCCTTTCTGGTCAGTCTTTAACTGATGAGAGGAATGGGAATACTATCAAGATTAATGGGGGAGACTATTATTCTGTCATTCAGTCAATCCGGTCCCCTGAGGGAAAATTTGACGCAATGAGACTTGTTCCACGTGAAGGGTGGCGCTACTCACATCTTTTTGGAGGTGAAGGCGCTTTCCCTTTCTGGAAAAGCAGCAAACCTGTCCCACCAAATATTCCATTGATTTTTTATACAAACGGTACACGTGGAAGAAGACCTGTTATCGGCAATATCGTAGTAGAAGTGGAGGGGAATATTCTTATAATTCAATTTGAAGGTAAGTCGTACACAATATCACGGACTCCCTTTGCAGATTAAACCATTCAGATAAAAATCTGATTATTATAAAATTGAAAATGGAAACTAAAAGGAAGCAATATTTACTATTTTTTTTTCTAACAATTTTATCCATTTGTTTAAAAGCCCAAACTATTCAACGACCCGCCATCTGGGGCATTGCAAAAATGACTTTTTTGGTAAGCAATTATCAACTGGCCAGGGACTATTATGGACACTTTCTGGGTTTTGATGAAGCCTTTTCCTATGTCTCAGGGAGAGGAAAAGTTATCTCCTTCAAAATAAACGATCGACAGTTCCTCGAGTTTGTCGAAGATCGGCAGGCAAAAGATAAAAAACGTATGGTTTCGGTATCCCTGGAAACCGAAAATGTAGATCAAATGAGACTTTATTTAAGGTCCAGAGGATTACAGGTACCGGATAAGACAAGTATCGATGGTGCCGGGAATGAAGTTTTTGAGGTTGATGATCCTTCAGGAAATCACATTGAATTTATTGATTTTAAAATTAATGGGCTTCACCATCTGTCACATGGACGGTTTTTATCGGAAAGAAGAATTTCCAGAAGGATTCACCATGCTGGATTATACGCGGATACAATCAGGGACAATGACCCTTTCTATGTTGGTATCTTAAAATTCAATGAGATGTTCCGCTTTCCAGAAGATCGTGGTCAGTCGCCCATTTTATTGTATCTGAGTATGGGAGAATGTACGGAGAGTATTGAGCAATACAGTCCAAATGATGCGAACATATCTCATCCCTGTTTTCTGGTTGACGATATGCAGGAAACCATCTATACTCTTAAAGAACGGAAGTTGAGTGAAATATTAGAAAAACCGATGATTGGCAAAGGAAGACGATGGATACTTAACCTCAGGAATTCAGACGAAACACGCGTAGAATTTACTGAGGGTCATTGCGTAAGATAAATTCTGTTTATAATTTATTATCATTTATCTATATAAAAATGAAAAAGACTGATTATTCAAGAAGGAAGTTCATAAAAAAAACAATCGGCGCAGTGGGTTTAGCTATAGTTGGCGCTAAATTTCTTCAATCCTGTGCGCCTTTACATTCAATTGGTTCTTCATCGGTCTATGATGCCAAGGGACTTCCCACAGCTTTTCTCGGAAAAACAGGAGTAAGAATACCACGGATGGCAATCGGATTGGGTAGTCGCTTCTGTAATATCAAAGATTCTGAAGAATCGTATAATATGTTGAATTATGCGTTGGATAATGGTTTGTATTATTGGGATACAGCCTGGTTTTACGAAAATACAAAACTTGGAATTGTCAGTGAAGAAAGAGCAGGACAGGTAGTTAAAAGTCGACGAAAAGAAATTTTTTTGTCAACAAAAGTCACGAGTCGAAATCCCGATGAGGCAATGCGTCAGATCGAGACCAGTTTGAAACGGTTACAGACTAATCATCTTGATATGCTAAAAATCCATGATGTTCAGACAGAGCAGGATGTAAATAAACTTAGTGAAAAAGGCAATTTGATCGACATTTTATTGAAAATGAAAGATCAGGGAGTAACCCGATTCATTGGTTTTTCTGGTCATACCGAAGCTAAAGCGTTGAAATTAATGGCTGACAAGGGAATTTTTGATAGTATGTTATTTGCTATGAATCATTGGCAGTCTGAAAATAATGTCCAGCACCGTCAGGAGTTAGTGATACCAGCAGCAAAAGCCCATGGAATGGGGATCATGTTGATGAAAGTTGTACGTCCTCGTGAAACCGTGAAGGGAATGGATACAAAGGATTTAATAAGATACGCTTTGTCTTTAGAGGGACCTGATGGCATCGCATTAGGAATGGATAGTATGGAAGTTGTGAAATCTAACCTTGAGATCCTGCTCAACTTCAAGCCATTGGACAATTCAAAAATGAAAGAGTTGACTCAGCAATTGGCTCCTTTCTATAACCACGAAAACCTGCCATGGATGAAAAACGGTTACTGCGATGGAAATTGGGCATAAAGTCAATAGTAATGACAATTTGCAAACATGCGGGTTCCATGTGACCATTTAAAATCAATATATATAATTATGAAAAAAATATACAATACTTTTTTATTTTGCCTGGTTGTAATTAGTGCACATGCACAACAAAAAACATCTCCTATGTTAATTGTACGGGGCGATTATACGGGATCAACCAGGCAGTCACGGATCTTTTCACCAGTAATAAAGTTAAAGAAACGATAAAAGAAAAGGGGATTCTATTGATTGGTTATAATGATGTAACTAAAATATTATCGCGTAAAACTTCTAAATAGTGGATCGTACAGTTAATGTTTAACTCACTTTTTAAAATTAAAATTAAGTACCGATAAGTCTTGGCTTGTTCAACATGGAGAACGAGATTAGTAAAATTTAATAAAATAAAGAGAAAAATGAAAACATCTATGGAATATATGATGAGGTCAATTCTTCAGCATAAAATGTCAGAAAATCGATGTAATGGACAGATTATGAAAGCAATGTTACTTTTGTTTTTATTATTCTCTTTTGAGCTTAAAGCTGAACAGTTATCTGATAAACTTGACAGGAAGTCAGTTCTTATTGCTGCAGAAAAAGTTGCTGACTGGCAATTGTCAAATCTGCCGGCATTAGACTGGTGGACATGGCCTTCTGACCATATTTACGGGAAGTATTTGTTAGACTGGGAATATGGTGCTTTTTATTCTGGTTTAATGGATTTGTATAAAACAGATTCTAAAGAGAAGTACCTGACCTCCATGCTTGATATGGGGAAGAAATATCGTTGGAATATCCGTCCAAGACCTTTGGATGCAAATGTGTTATGCATAGGACATATGTACATTGATTTGTACAACCTGAAAAAGGATCCTGCAATGATTGAGATGATAGGATTTGGTCTAAATGCAAATCTTGACAGACAACCAGTAGTACCTGATGTGACATTTAAAGACAACAAATACTGGGAAATCTGGTGGAGTTGGTGCGATGCTCTTTATATGGCTCCTCCCACTTTTGCCATGTATGCAAAGGCAACTGGTCAATCCAGGTATCTCGAAAAAATGAATGAGTTATATATGATTACCTATAATTATCTCTACGATAAGGATGAAAAGCTTTTTTTCAGAGACGACAGGTTTTTTACTGAAAAGTCACCCACTGGGAAAAAGATATTTTGGGCACGTGGAAATGGCTGGGTTATTGCAGGATTAGTTAAGTTGTTGAAGGTAATACCTGAGGATTTTCACAATGTTCAGTTTTATGAAACTCTATTTAAAGAAATGTCTTACCGTTTCAGAGATATCCAGCAGCCCGAAGGGTACTGGTCGTCGAGCCTGCTTGACCCTGTTCAGTACGGAGGTATTGAAACGAGTGGCACAGGATTTATTTGCTATGCTCTTGCATACGGTATTAATAATGGATATTTGAATAGGGATGAATACCTGCCTGTAGTAGAAAAAGCATGGAAATTACTGGTGAAATGTATCCATCCCGATGGTAAACTGGGATTCGTGCAGAGGGTAGGCGATTCCCCCGATTCAGTATCATTCGACAACACTGCTTCATATGGTGTTGGCGCTTTTCTCTCGGCAGCAAGTGAAGTGGCAAAACTTTCAAAATAGAGAAAAAGTCTGAAATTCATTTGTAATTGCTAAGGCCCGTTTTATTACTCATTCCCGTTTCTTAACACAGCGATGGAACTTAACTCTGACTACGATGAATATTAACAAAAAAAAGCAATCCAATTTTCGCTGGATTATACTGGGACTTCTTTTTATAGCCACCACCATACTTTACATTGATCGTTCTGCCATTGGTATTCTGGCTCCCGACCTTCCGAAAAGCCTCGGCTGGTCAGAAGAACAATACGGGATGATAAACACTGTTTTTATGATTACCTATGCCATTTGCTTTATTATAATGGGCCGGTTGATTAATAGTATCGGTACCCGGAAAGGGTATCTGGTTTCGATTGGTATCTGGAGTCTAGCAGCCTTGGGTCAGGCGCTTTCAAAATCGTGGGTTGGATTCGCTGTTGCACGTTTCAGTCTCGCAATCGGCCAATCCGGAAATTTTCCATCTGCCATTAAGGCAGTTGCCGAATGGTTCCCCAAAAAAGACCGTGCTCATGCAGTAGGGATTTTTAATGGCGGTGCCAGTATGGGGACCATCCTTTCGCCATTGATTATACTCCATTCCCTTTGCCATAGCAGGATCGGGTTATCTGATCGCACTGCTTATCGTCCATTTGTTGGTACCGAAAATCAAAACAATCAATATTTAACAAAACAATGAGAAGGAAAGTACTTTTTATACTTATCATGGGATTGATAGTACTTACACTGGAAGGTCAGGAAAAGGCGAAGAAGCGGATTGGCATAATTGGCCTGGATACTAAGCATTCCATCGATTTTGCTTCCATGTTTAACGGCGCCGATGTAAAAACCGAATTTGGTGATTACCGTGTAACGGTCGCGTATCCATGGGGAAGTAAAACAATTGAGGTAGGCTATACACGCGTCCCTGGTTTTACTGAAGATGCAAAGAAACTGGGAATAAAGATCGCTAAATCAATAGATGAACTGTTGGCTCAGGTGGATTATGTTTTACTGGAGACACAAGATGGCAATTTACATATAGATCAGGTTTTGGCAGTGTTCAAAGCAGGTAAACCGGTATTTATCGACAAACCATTGGCTGAAAACCTCACCGATGTTTGCCTGATTTATGAACTGGGGAAAAAATACAAGGTTCCGGTCTTTGCCACATCTTCGTTCAGATATACCGAACCGGTACTGGAAATATCCGGCGGAAAGAAAGGCAAGGTGCTGGGCGCTGACTGTTTTGGCCCATGCGAGGAAGAACCCTCTCACGCTTCTTTATTCTGGTATGGCATACACGGGGTCGAAATGTTATTCACAGTAATGGGTACCGGTTGCGAATCCGTTACCCGAACTCATACTGATGAAACAGATTTGGTTGTAGGTATATGGAACGATAAAAGAGTCGGGACATACAGGGGAATGCGCATTGGCAAAGGACCCTATTACCATTTCGGAGGTTTCGCCTATTGCGAGAAAGAAGCAGTACCCCTTGACAATTACACAGGTTATGGATTCTATGGTCTTACTAAAGAAGTAGTTAAATTTTTCGACACAGGTATTGCTCCCATTACTCCCGAAACGACTATTGAGGTTTATGCGTTTATGGAAGCCTCTAATCAGAGCCTTCTTTCCGGTAAACCTGTAAAGATTGCAGATGTAACAGCGAATGCCAAAAAAATGGCATTAAAAAAACTTCAACTGTACAAATAGAAAATATATTACAAAATTGTAAACAATACTATGAATAGCAGAGACAGAATTCAAACAACTCTAAACCACAAGGAACCTGACCGGATCCCTTACGATCTTTCAGGGACTACAGTAACAGCGATCACAAAAAATGCATACATAAGAGCAATGCATTTTCGCGGGCTTTCATGCAATATTGGTGATGATGAAATCGATCCTATCCAACAAATTGTTACACCCTGCGATGAAAACCTGATCCTTCTAAAATCAGATGCACGCCGGTTGGGGGCCCAGCGGATTACTGATTATCGAAATAGAAAAAGTGTGACCGGAAATGTAATCGAAATAACTGATTTCTATGGATGCAACTGGAAATTTGAAACAGGAAAAGATTTGTATTTTCATCTTGTCTCTTCCCCGTTGGAAAAGGAAGATTCGTTGTCCGGTTCGTTATACCTTCTACCTCGAGCTGATTGGGATATTTTAACACCAATAATTCGTGATAACCTGAACGAGCAAATTGGCAAGATTGGTGATTTTTGTGGTGTCGCCGACAGGAATACTGCCGGACTAACCGAAAACAGCCTTCGTATCCGTGGATACGAAAATTGGTTCATGGATGTACTGGTTGATCCGGAAGGTGTTGAAGCCCTGTTTGATATGATTGTGGAGGATAAGATCCGATATTGGGATTCCATTATAGATTGGGCCATTGAGACAGGTAACGAACAGAAAATAAGTGTTATATCAGAATGCGATGACCTTGGTTCCCAAACATCTACCATTATTGATCCTTCCCATCTCCGGCAGATGGTTATACCTCGATTTAAAACCATTTTTACACATGTAAAAAAGCGATTGCCACATGTAAAAACCTTTATGCATAGTTGTGGCGCCATCTATGAGTTGATTCCTGATTTAATCGAGGCCGGTTTGGATATTCTGAATCCTGTACAATTCACAGCCGCAGGAATGGATCTTAAAGAACTAAAGCGAAATTTTGGCGATGTTATTACTTTTTGGGGAGGAGGGGTAGATACCCAGTCAACACTGAACAATGGCAATCCGAAGCAGGTAGCCGACGAAGTAAAACGGATCATTGATATTCTTGCTCCGGGCGGGGGGTTTGTATTTGCGCCGGTGCATAATATACAGGATGATGTTCCTCCGGAAAATTTCTGGGCTATGTGGGATACATTGCAGGAACATGGAAAATATTAGACTATAAGATATGGAGATGTGATCTGCCCAAAGACTTTTAATTTTATTTCTTTTGGCATATACTTGATCCTATCTGTTTTGAAAAAGATCTTAAAATTACGATCCAGGATTTAGGGTGGAGGTTAAGTTTGTTTTTGGTATCGGACCGAACCTCACGCCGGTTTCCCAAAACTTCCTGATTGGCAAACGCTTGAGATTTTATATAAATCTAATGATAAATTAATAATAAAAAAAATGGCAAACAGACTTTTAGGGCGATTACCCAAAGTAGGTATACGTCCGGTAATAGATGGTCGTGAAAGAGGGATCAGGGAATCCCTTGAGGAACAGACAATGAATATGGCCAGGGAAGCGGCCAGTCTGATAGAGTCGAATCTCCGGTTTTCTTCCGGGGAGAAAGTAGAGTGCATAATGTCAGAAACGACTATAGGTGGAATTGCTGATGCGGCACGTTGTGCCGATCAGTTTGAAAGGGAAAGAGTGGCGGTATCTCTGACAGTAACGCCGTGCTGGTGCTATGGTGCCGAAGTCATGGATACAGATCCCTTGATACCCAAGGCAATATGGGGATTCAACGGAACAGAACGGCCGGGCGCGGTATATCTTGCATCGGCATTAGCGGGATATACACAAAAGGGGCTACCTGCATTTGGGATCTATGGGAGTGAAGTACAGGATTCAGGCGATCAGTCGATACCCGAAGATGTTAAGGAAAAGATATTGCGATTTGTAAAAGCAAGCCTTTCGGTGGCTGAAATGAAAGGGAAAACATACTTATCAATCGGGTACACCTCAATGGGGATAGTCGGATCGACGGTAAGTCCTGATTTTTTTCAGAATTATCTTGGGATGCGAACCGAATTTGTGGACATGACAGAAATCCTACGACGTATAGAGCAGGAGATTTATGACAAAGAGGAGTTTAAAAAAGCCATGATATGGGTTAAGGAGAAATGTACAGAAGGGCTGGATGTAAACAAAAAGCCATCAGATAGAAAGAGGAAGGAGTGGGAATGGGAGGTTGTAGTTAAAATGACTCTTATAGCCCGGGATCTGATGATTGGTAATCCAAAACTTGCTGAGCTGGGTTTTGGAGAAGAAGCCAGAGGAAGAAATGCGATAGCAGGTGGATTCCAGGGTCAACGGCAGTGGACCGATTTTTATCCGAATGGAGACTTCATGGAAGCAATATTAAATTCATCATTTGATTGGAACGGTATACGGCAGGCATATGTTTTTGCTACGGAAAATGATAGTCTGAACGGAGCATCCATGCTTTTTGGGCACCTGCTGACCAATACGGCGCAGATTTTTTCAGATGTACGGACCTATTGGAGTCCCGAATCGGTCAAACGAGTAACGGGACATGAACTGACCGGTCTGGCATCAAACGGAATAATCCATTTGATAAATTCAGGATCGACAACACTTGATGCAACTGCTCAGCAAAAGGATAAGGATGGTAAACCTGTTATGAAACCCTGGTGGGATATCACTCCGGAAGAAGTAGACAAATGCCTGAAAAATACATGTTGGTGCCCGGGCAACCTTGAATATTTCAGGGGAGGAGGTTATTCTTCGCAATTTAAAACAGCAGGTCAGATGCCTGTTACGATGTGCAGGATTAACCTGGTAAAAGGTCTTGGCCCGGTTTTGCAACTTGCCGAGGGATGGACAGTAGAATTACCATCAAATATTCATGATATATTAGACAAACGAACCGATCCGACATGGCCGACAACCTGGTTTGTTCCGCGGGTTAGTGGAAAGGGTCCATTTAAAGACGTATATTCAGTGATGGCCAGCTGGGGTGCAAATCATGGAGCAATTTCTTATGGACATATAGGGGCCGATTTGATTACACTGGCATCGATCCTAAGAATTCCCGTATGCATGCATAATGTGAGCGAAGATAAGATTTTCCGTCCGAGCGCATGGAATTCATTTGGGAGCGATAAAGAAGGCTCAGATTATCGTTCATGTGAAGCATACGGGCCCATATACAAATAAGTTATTTAGTGGTAGTAACCCTGGCTAAGTCCAGGTTTATTAAAATAATGAAAATATGAAAACAAAATTCTTCTTAGTATTAATAATCCTCCTGACAGTTTTCACCTGTACAACACAGGGGAACAGGGATAAAAAATCAGAGAAAAATATGAAACAA